>Ga0256404_1003492_pt1 | contig 31867 bp, 29 predicted proteins | sample RumenRJG_01DNA_FD_185990 | JGI IMG/M metagenome (GOLD analysis project Ga0256404, IMG submission 185990) | Bovine rumen microbial communities from Lethbridge, Alberta, Canada - RJG_01 | ecosystem: Host-associated > Mammals > Digestive system > Stomach > Rumen | place: Canada: Alberta | collected...
TCCTTGTCTTGCAAGAAAATCAACGCCTGCTCTGTCTTTTCCGATTCCTTCGGCAAAATCCATATGAACTAGGGCTTTTTTGCCTGCATCATGCACAGCCTTTACCCTGTCTCCGACATTGATTATATTTGAGTATAATAAAAAAATAACATCAACCCTACTCTTCAGCGCCGTGCTGAAATCATTTTCCGTTCTAATGGCTGCAGCTATTTTCTTTGCGGTATATTCTTCTATCATTTTCTCCACTTCTCCTAATAATGTTCCAACTATACCTTATAAAAATTATTAATTTTTTAATATACTATCACGACCGCTTAAACATTCCCTTTTCTCTAGTTACCCCAATATGGATATAGAGAAAGATTAATGTTACGGCGATTGCGAGAATAGACGAAAACACCAAATAGACTATTTCCATGGGTGAACCGAGAATAAGTCTTAGAGTTGCTTCCTCATTAAGAGCTATATTTATAAATCTCTCATAGAGATTCTCCCTAAAGCTATCGTTGCTAATGAGTATCCATTTTACAATAAGCGCTATAATCGTGGCTATAACAGCAGCGATTCCGCTTATTCTTAAATATCTTTTTTCTCCACGGAGCGCAAGATAAATATATACAGCTACAAACATCACAAAGAAGATGCCCCCTGCTATTAGGGTCCATTTAAGTAGCTGCTTGGCGCGTTTCATGGCCATGACCTCCAGATTGTCAAATGCCGGATCCATAAATTCTCCGTTCTGCTCATAAATCTGGAACTCTTCATCGCCAAATGAATTGAAATACCCTGTGATTTCTTCTGCGAGTTCTGTATTGTTCAGGCTGCTGTCAACAAGATTTGAGGCCTGAATATCATTAAAATGATAACTGTACGAAAGTGAGGCACGCAATACTCCATTGCCACTCAAAACAATAACTGCCAATGGAAGAAGAATAATCAGCAAGGCATATAATGCCATTCCCTTTTTATTCATTGCTCTCCAAATAACTTATATACGGAAGATTGCGATATTTTTGATCGTAGTCCAGTCCGTATCCAATTATAAATAAATCATCAACCGTAAAACCTATGTAGTCCGGTTCCAAATCAATAACTCTTCTTGCGGGTTTATCCAGCATGGTGCAGATCTTTACATCTTTTGGATTTCTCTCTTTTAGATATTCCTTTAGATGCTTAAGTGTTGTTCCTGTATCAACAATATCTTCAACAATTATAACATTCTTATTGAAGAGATCCATGTCAACGTCTTTTGTAATAGTGACAACGCCACTTGTACTTGTTGCTGAACCATAACTGTTTGCTGAAACAAAATCTATCTTTACATCAAGCGGAATTTCCTTCATCAAATCCGCCATCCAAAGAACAGAACCCTTAAGAGTGCAAAGAAGAATAACTTCTTCACCCTCGTAGTCGCGTGCTATCTCCTCAGCAAGTTCTTTTGCTCTATTACGTATCTGTTCTTCTGTAAAGAGAATTTTCCCTTTTATTTCATTATTCAGTGCCATGCTCAAGTTCCCTCTCTATAGCAGCAATTAACTCGTCGCCACCCGTTTTCTTTAGCGCCGATACTGGTATTATTATATCATCTAAAGTGAGATTTAGCCTCTTTTTAATTGCAGAAATGCTTTTTTGCCTCTGATTGCCCGAAACCTTATCCGCCTTTGTGGCGCAAATAACGCCCGAAAGCCCGTATTTTCTGAGAAAATCGTACATTTCTACGTCCTGGGCGGAGGGCTCGTGTCTTATATCCACAAGCTGGATAACCCTAAGTAGCGACTCCCTTTTATCAAAGAAATCAGCCATCATTTTGTCCCAATCCTTGGTTATTTCCCTTGAGACCTTGGCGTAGCCATATCCCGGAAGATCAACTATTCTAAACGAATCGTTAATGCGATAGAAGTTAATCGTTCTTGTTTTTCCCGGGCTTCCACTCACTCTCGCAAGAGCCTTTCTTCCCGTAATATAGTTTAACAGGGAAGACTTTCCGACATTTGATCTACCGACAAAGGCAATCTCGGGTAAATCGGCAGGAGGATACTGCGAGGGTTTTACCGCAACACATTCAAGTTCGGATTTTGTTATCCTCATTTCTTTCCTCCGGATTTCTTTTTTGACTTTTTCTCTGTATCTGATTTACTCAACTTAGTTGCTTTGCTCTTTTTTATGCCCTTTCCTTTTTCGTCAAGCGCATGCTCAAGAGCTTCCTTTGCATACTCAAGTTGCACAAATTTTAGCTGCTTCAAAACAGAAACAGGAATATCCTCCGTATCCTTCATATTTTCTTTTGGAAGAAGAATCGTGGTAATTCCCGCTCTATGTGCGGCAAGAACCTTTTCTTTTATTCCGCCAACAGGAAGAACCTTTCCATGAAGTGTTATCTCACCTGTCATAGCAACATCCTTCTTTACCGGAACTCCTGTTAGCGCGGATACGACTGCAGTAAACATTGTTACTCCGGCAGATGGTCCATCCTTTGGAACTGCTCCTTCAGGAACATGAATGTGAAGATCCTTGGTTGAACTGAAATCTGCGTCAACACCGATTTCTTCTGCTATGGATCTTATATAAGTTATTCCTGCTCTTGCAGACTCCTGCATTACCTCGCCAAGATTTCCTGTAAGCGAAAGCTTTCCGGATCCCTTGACAAATGATGCCTCAACGGAAAGTGTGTCTCCGCCAACTTGGGTCCATGCCATACCGGTTACTACGCCGACTTCGGAACTTCCTTTGATGATATCATAATGATATTTCTTCTTACCGAGGAATTTATCCAGGTTTCTCGGCGAAACCGTGAAGCTCTTCTTGTTTGATGTAACAGTAAGGAAGGCGGCCTTTCTACAGATGCTTCCTATCTCTCTCTCAAGATTTCTTACTCCGGACTCTCTTGTATAATAGTTAATAATATCAGAGAGCGCAGATTCCGAAAGTTTGATAGCGTCCTTCTTAAGACCATGCTCCTTTATCTGCTTAGGGAGAAGGTATTTCTCCGCAATCTGGATTTTTTCCTGCTCAGTATATCCACTAACTTCTATTACTTCCATTCTATCAAGAAGAGGTCTTGGAATAGTATCCAAGGAGTTAGCTGTGGTTATAAAGAGAACTTTTGATAAGTCAAACGGAACTTCAAGGAAGTGGTCCGTAAAGGTATTATTTTGTTCAGGATCAAGAACCTCAAGAAGCGCTGACGAAGGATCCCCCTTATAGTCTGCACCAACCTTATCGATTTCATCAAAAAGGAATACCGGATTGTTAACTCCTACTTCCTTCATGCTGTTAATAATTCTTCCGGGGATAGCTCCTATATATGTTCTTCTATGTCCTCTGATCTCGGCTTCATCTCTAACTCCGCCTAGAGACATTCTGATAAACTTTCTTCCTGTAGATTCCGCTATGGACTTTGCTATGGATGTCTTGCCTGTTCCCGGAGGACCGACCAAGCAAAGAATAGGTCCTTTTATTGTCTTGCAAAGATGAATTACCGCAAGATATTCAAGCACTCTTTCCTTTACCTTCTTAAGTCCATAATGGTCGCGCTCAAGCACCTTTGAGGCTTTGTTCAAATTTGTATTTACCTTGCTGGATGAATTCCACGGAAGTTCAAGAATTGTCTCTACATAAGTTCTTATGACTGAACTCTCTGCAGATGCAGGCGCCATACGCGTGAATCTTTTTATTTCTTTTCTTATCTTGGTATCCACAATCTCGTCAAGCTTCAGTGCATCAAGCTTTTCAAGCCAGGCATCGGCCTCGGCATGAGCGTCTTCATCCTCTCCGAGTTCTTCCTGTATGACCCTCATTCTCTCCTTTAGGAAGTATTCTTTTTGATTGTTATCTACGTTTTCCTTGACCTTCTGTGCAAGTTCCTTTTCAACTTCGGCTATCTCGTTTTCTTCCATGATAACCGAAATCAAAAGCTTGAGCCTCTCGCTAAAGGGCATCATTTCAAGAAGTTCCTGCTTTTTCTGAACGGAAATGGCAAGGTCAGAAGAAATCTTATCAACTAGAACTATAGGGTCATCCTCGGCAAGAATTTTATCTACTATTTCATCCGTAATCTGAGGTGAAAGGGCTGCGTATTCAACAAAAAGATCGGTTACGACTCTTAGGCCCGCCTTATCTTCAACTGACAGTCCATCTTCACTAAGCCCATCTTCAATTTCTCTTACCGTGCAGCTCATATAGTTTCCGCCGTCATATGCTTCTTCAATTTCGGCACGCGACATCCCGGTAACGAGTACTCTAACCGCATCACCATTAATCTTAAGCATCTGGTTTACCCTGACGATGGTACCGACTCTATATACATCATCAAAAGTAGGAATAAGAATATTCTCATCCTTCTGAGATGTTACAAAAAGCATTCTTCCGTCTGCCATTGCAGCTTCAAGCGCCTTGATGGATTTATCTCTTCCAATATCAAAGTGAACAACCGTGTTTGGAAAAATAGATACACCTCTAAGCGGCACACATGGATATATTTCTTTTTCTTTTTCTTTTTCTTTCGTTTTGGTTTCTTTTTCCGACATTTTTATCTCCTTATATAAGTAGGCGACCTTGGCCGCCTACATGTATTTAAGAAGCTGACACTTCCTTGCTCTTTCCTTTTAGAATTAGTTTGGGGCTTTCTCCCCCTTCCACAGTTTCCTTTGTTACCACGCATTTCTTCACATCGTTACGCGACGGAATATCATACATGATATCTCCCATGATGCTTTCAAATATACTCCTTAAGCCTCTTGCACCCGTCTTTCTCGTTATTGCCTTTCTTGCAATGGCCGTGATTGCATCATCGGTGATTTCAAGTTCAACATCATCCATGTCAAACAATTTTTGATACTGCTTTACAAGAGCGTTCTTTGGTTCCTTCATAATGCGAACCAGGGCATCTTCATCTAGTTCATCAAGTGTAACGATAACCGGAAGTCTTCCGATAAACTCAGGAATAAGTCCAAATTTCAGAAGATCCTGCGGCTCGATAAACGAAAGCGCATTTTCTTTGTTCACCTTTACGGAGTTATCGTCCGAGTTGAAACCAATTATCTTTTCTCCGAGCCTTCTCTGAATGATGCCATCCATACCGTCAAAAGCTCCGCCGCAGATAAAGAGTACGTTTGTGGTATCAAACTGAAGGAATTCCTGATGCGGATGTTTTCTTCCACCCTGAGGTGGTACATTGGCAACTGTTCCCTCAAGAATCTTGAGAAGCGCTTGCTGTACGCCCTCTCCGCTTACGTCTCTTGTTATTGACGGATTATCGGACTTTCTTGCAATCTTGTCTATCTCGTCAACGTAGATGATTCCGCGCTCAGCCTTTTCCATATCGTAGTCAGCAGCTTGAACGAGTTTTAGCAAGATGTTTTCTACATCTTCACCTACATAGCCCGCTTCGGTAAGCGCTGTGGCATCTGCAATTGCAAAAGGAACATCAAGAATCTTTGCAAGAGACTGCGCAAGAAGAGTCTTTCCGCAGCCTGTAGGTCCTATCATCACGATATTGCTCTTCTGAAGTTCTACATCATCCGTTGCAACAAGATTGTTAATTCTCTTATAATGGTTATATACTGCTACAGCAAGAGACTTCTTGGCCTCGTCTTGACCGATTACGTATTCCGAAAGAAAATCAAATATTTCCTTTGGCCTTGGTAGTTCCAACTGAGCGGACTTGCCATAGGTAACCTTATCATCTCCTAGTGACGGAACATCGTATAGGTCTGCAGTAAGCTTATTACCCAGGAGGTCGTTACACATGCCTATGCAATTATCGCAAATATATACATTGGGTCCCGCGACAAGTCTCTTAACCTGATCCTGAGTCTTTCCGCAAAATGTGCAGCAGATTTTTTCACCTTGTTTATTTGCCATTAATCTCTCCTGATAACTTCATCGATAAGTCCATATTCCACAGCCTCATCGCTTGACATAAAGTTATCCCTTTCTGTATCTTTTTCTATAATGCTAAGTTTTTTGCCGGTTCTCTCGCTGAGAATCTTATTAAGCTTAGCTTTTGTTTTCTTAAGCCACTCGGCATGGATCATAACATCCGTAGCCTGGCCGTGTGCACCACCTAGAGGCTGATGAATCATAACTTCCGCATTTGGAAGCGCATATCTCTTTCCTTTGGTACCCGCAGAAAGAAGAAGCGCACCCATGCTTGCAGCCATACCCACGCAGATTGTAGATACATCGGCCTTGATATAATTCATAGTATCGTAAATGGCCATTCCTGCTGTGACAGATCCACCTGGACTATTGATATAAAGATTTATATCTTTTTCACTGTCCTCGGCATCCAGGAACAAAAGCTGCGCAACAACAAGGCTGGCAACATTTTCATCAATCTCGGAACCGATAAAAATTATGCGATCCTTTAAAAGCCTGGAATAGATGTCGTATGATCTTTCACCGCGACTGGTTTGCTCAATTACATATGGTATAAGCATTAATCTTCCTTCTCTTTCTTATCCTTCTTTTCTTCGGCCTTGACCATCTTAACCTTTGCGTTGTCGTAGAGATAGTCAATAGTCTTTGTGATTATGATGTCCTTCTTGAAGCTCTCAAGCTCTGCTCCAAGAAGATTCTTCATTTCCTCGGCATCGTACTTCTTTTCAGGAGATGAGTAAAGCTCTGCCATGCGAGTGAGTTCCTTATCGAGATCTTCATCGGTCACTTCAAGCTTTTCTTGCTCTGCTATTGAACGGAGCAGGATTCTGCTTGCTACACGCTGCTCAATCTCAGGCTTCATCTCGTTCATCATGTCCTCAAGTTTTACTCCTGTGAACTGGAGGAACTGCTGAAGTGTAATTCCCTGATATCTGAGCTGCTGGTCTCTCTCGGAGAGTGCTCTTGAAAGCTCATCCTGAACCATTGACTGTGGTGGGTCAAATTTATTGTTCTCATAAATCTGTTCTACCAAATTGTCCTTTGCTTCATTAAGAGATCTAACTTCGCTTGTCTCAAGAAGTTTAGCCTTAATATCGTTTTTCATTTCCTCAAGAGTATCAAAATCGCTTACATCCTTTGCAAATTCATCGTCAAGTTCAGGAAGCTGCTCTTCTCTTATTTCGTTGACTTTGCAGTGGAAAACGGCCTCTTTTCCTGCGAGATTTTCGGCATGGTATTCTTCTGGGAATGTAACCTTTACATCTACTTCTTCGCCTGCCTTTGCACCGATTAGCTGGTCTTCAAATCCCGGTATGAACTGTCCGGAACCAAGCGTAAGCTTCTGATTCTCGGCTGTTCCCCCTTCAAACTGTTCTTCCCCTACAAAGCCTGCATAGTCGAGCGTAATGGTATCGCCATTCTTTGCTTCTCTATCAACAGGAACTGAACGAGCAACCTTCTTCTGCTCCATTTCAAGTCTTCTCGTAACCTGTTCCTCGTCAACTTCCGGCGTAACCTGTTCAACAGTAAGGTTCTTATAATCCTTAACTTCTACTCTTGGATATACGTCAACGGTTATATCTACCTTAAGCGGCTCGCCCTTCTTAACTTCACCTGTATCTACCTTTGGATAATCTATTACTTCAAGATCGAGTTCCTTTATAGCATCCGGGTATCCGGTTCCAAGAAGCTCGTTAATTGCATCCTCAAAGAAAACACCTTCTCCATAATGCTTTTCTATTATGCTGCGCGGTGCTTTGCCTTTTCTGAATCCATCTATATTGAATTTATCCTTGTTCTTCTGATAAACCTTAATTACTGCCGCTTCAAATTCTTCAGCAGTGTATTCGATGGTGAATTTTGCTACATTGTTCTCTTTGGAAATAAAAGTTGTCTTCATTATATTCTTCCTCCTGAATTCTGTGAGAAATATATACCCACACTAAGTAGTAATTCTATCATTTTTACAAAAAAAAGTAAATATACCGCTAGTTTAAAGTGAAAAAACCCCAAAAACACCCTTTATTTGTCGAAAAAAACACATAAAACCCATGATAAATATATAAAAACGGTCCCTTTTGGACCGTTTTTTTGAGATTTTTCTAGGATAATCCTGTTTTTTGGCTTTTTATTTAATAAGCTCAAGGCCTTGTTTAAATTTGCTTCTTGTTTCAGGAAGAAGATTATATTTTTCAGCGAGTTCTTCTCCGAAAATCTCCAAATCTTCCTTGTTTCCTGAATAAAGTTCTATCTCAAGCTCGGAAATTGGGCCTTCTTTTCCTCCTGCCATGACCTTTCCTTCGTCGTAGGAGAGTTCAAATATAGCCTTTCCGTTATCAAGCCTAACTTCTCTTCTGACAACCTCTACCTCAATGGTCTTTGACAATGTCCTATGACCAATTATCTCTCTGAGAGTGTCATACATTGGAGTTTCAATAAAAATCTCGGGATCAGGCGTCTCTAGTTTGGATTCATCCATGATCGGGACGTTTATTTCCTCTCTCTCATAGAGGCCATTTTCACCCTGTCCATTCCATTTTAGCGTTCCAATTAGCCTCTCGCCCTCACGTCTTACCCTAAATGTCATAAGTTCGCGAGCAAGGCGCCTGTCCGCAGTATCAAAATAGACAGCATGCATAAAAATAGACTCTTCAGAATTTGGATCTGTTATCGCCTTGATTTCTTCGGATTCAAAGATAGAATCCACAACTTCCCTATTATCCACATGATATTTAAGTTCTATTTCCATTTCCTTAATACCTCTTCTAAAAAAAGCATTCGTCATTTTCTATCATAAAAAAAATGGAATGTCAATACAACAAGTGATATACTACCTAGAGGAGGATAGATTATGGATAAAAGTATTAATAAATATATCGATCACACACTTCTTAAGCCTGATGCAACAAAAGCTGAAATTGAGAAGCTTTGCGAGGAAGCACTTGAGTACGATTTCTACTCTGTCTGCGTAAATTCACGCTGGGTACCTCTATGTAAATCGCTGCTTAAAGATAGTGATGTAAAGGTATGCGCGGTAGTTGGTTTCCCTCTAGGCGCTATGTCAAAGGAAGCAAAGGCCTATGAAACAAAGATTGCTTGCCTAGAAGGCGCCGGCGAAGTTGATATGGTAATTGATATCGGTAGCCTAAAATCAAAGGACTATGACTCCGTAAAGGACGATATCAAAAACGTAGTTGATACCGCAAAAGAATATGGTGCCATCGTTAAGGTAATCCTTGAGACAGGTCTTCTTACAAAGGAAGAAATCGTAACCGCATGCGAGCTATCCGAGGCTGCAGGTGCTGCCTTTGTCAAAACCTCTACCGGTTTTGGACATGGTGGTGCAGAGCTCGATGATGTAAAACTGATGCGTAAAACCGTATCAAAAGATGTAATGGTAAAGGCTTCCGGAGGAATCCGGGACAAAAAAACTGCTCTCGACATGATCGATGCCGGAGCAGATAGAATCGGAACAAGTTCCGGTATTAAAATAGTTACAGAGCTTTAATCTTACGCCCCGCTATCTGCGGGGTTTTCTTCTGCCGGTGGTTCGGGTTCAGGCTCAGGTTCCGGCACGGGCTCAGGCTCAGTCGGAACTCCCTCGCCAGGTGGTTCTTCACTTCCCGGCTCTTCTCCTTCCGCAGGCTCTGTCGACTCTCCTTCACCGGCGTTTTCATTCTCAGGGTTAATATTTTCATCTCCGGATCCTTCGCCAGGACCTTCCCCCTCTGGATTTGTTTCTCCTCCTTCAGAAGATTCTCCTCCGATGTTTTCACTGTTCTCACCTGAAGGATTTTCTCCTTCGGTTCCTTCTCCCGAGGCTTCTCCGGAAGTATTCTCTTCTCCCGAGCTAGGCCATCCTGCAGCCTCTCCCTCTCCTTCACCGGATGGGATTAGTTCCGGTTGCTCTGTTGGATTCTCGTAATACTGATTGACATCCACTTCATTTTGGCCTTCCGTCATCCCATAATAATTCAGTATTTCATCAGAAATCACAGCAACTGTTTCACTTGGCTCATAACCTTCCTGTGCAAATAATTCCTCATGGAGCTTGGCAACATCGCCATATAGATTATACGGGAATACATAGGAAGTACCGTTTAAGGTGCCTGTCACAACCGTATAAGGAAAGCCAACGCTCCCCGCAATCTTAAACTTTGGAGCCCTCATGCCAATGCCCAGAATATCATGGTTGCTAAGATTCGTCTTAATCTGCGATATACCTAATTCAATGATTTTATCTATATCAGTAAGACTCATAGTCTTAACCTTTTCTAGGACCTTTGATATTACGATCCGCATTCTCTCGGTACGCTTAAAATCGTCACCGACGCCTTTTCTGATACGCCCGTATGCAACAGCCTGCGCACCATCAAGTGTGTGAGGTCCTGCCGCAGAAATTAAATTTACTTCGCTCTTTCCCAAGTGTTTACAGGTATCATTAATACATTTATTTAATTCATTAATCTCATAATCTTCGATTTCTATATCTACACCACCAATAGCATCTATAACATCCGACACAGCCTTGAAATTAAAGACAACATAATTCTTAATATTGAGATCCATCGCCTTGTTCAGGGTTATCATACTCTCCTTCATTCCGCCGTAATAGAAGGAATGAGTAACCTTGTCATAGAAACCTTCTTCGCCCAAGAGCAAAAATGTATCTCTATATACCGACGTTAGGAAAACCTCACCAGTCTCTTCTTTGATGCTGGCAATTATGATGGCGTCCGCTCGCCACCCTTCCATTTCGTTCATATCTCTGGAATCAATTCCAAGCAAAAGAATATTAATGAAACCATCCACGCCAACGCAAGATAGTTCAGTATCCGTATATTCTATTTTTTCCTCATCGGATTTCGGTTTAATCTTATCTAGCTTGCTGGTAATATAAAGATTTGCTACTGCTGCAGATACACTTAAAACAGCGAGTACAACAAGACAAATAAGGATAATCTTCCTTCTTTTTAGACCTTTATCTACTTTTTTTGTTGTTTCTTCTTCCGTTCTCATATCCAGTAAAGCTTAGACTAAATTTAGAATACCTATGAATTATAACCCAAAAGCGCACCAATATGTGAGGAAAATGTAAAAAATAACCCCGACTTTTGAGTCGGGGCTATTTAGGAGCTATTAATGAACTATTTAGCTAATTCTTCTGCCTTGTCCCATGCTTCCATAATTTCAGGAATTACCTTGTAAAGGTCGCCAACGATTCCATAATCTGCAACCTCAAAGATAGGAGCATCAGGATCCTTGTTGATTGCTACGATGCATTCTGAATTCTGCATTCCTGCAAGATGCTGGATAGCACCGGAGATACCGCAAGCAAAGTAAATCTTAGGCTTAACGGTTGTTCCTGTCTGTCCAACCTGATGATCATGTCCAATCCGACCTGAATCTACGCAGGCACGTGATGAACCAACAACTCCGCCAACCTTGTCAGCGAACTTCTGCATGAGTTCAAATCCTTCAGGACCACCAAGACCACGTCCGCCGGAGCAGATGATGTCAGCATCTGTAAGGGAAACGAGCTCTTTTGCAGCCTTTACAACATCAAGAACCTTGATTCTGATGTCAGAAGCAGCGATTTCAGGCTTCATTTCAATAACGTCGCCCTTTGCGCCCTTCTTTGGCTCGAGCTTTTGCATAACGCCAGGACGTACTGTTGCCATCTGTGGACGTGATGTTGGGCTTACGATTGTAGCCATTAGGTTTCCGCCAAATGCAGGACGAGTCATCTTAAGCTTTGTATCGTTAGGATCCTCGTTAGCAAGGCCTGCTGTGTTAAGTGTTGTATTCTTTTCGTTGAACTCGATATAGCTTGCAAGGGATATATCGAGGTGTGTGCAGTCAGCGGTGAGACCAACATTGGCTCTACCGGCAACACGCGGTGCAAGGTCTCTACCGATATGAGTAGCACCATAGAGTATAATCTCCGGCTTAAACTCTTCAATTGCCTGGGTTATAACCTTTGTATAGGCATCTGTTGTGAACTGCTTGAGAAGTGGATCTGCAACGAGATAAGCCATGTCAGCGCCATATTCAAAGCATTCGTCAGCGAGATGCTCGATATCTTCCTTTGCACCAACAAGAAGTGCTCCAACCTTGCAATCGTCTCCGCGTTCAGCGGCAAGTCTCTTACCTTCGCCAATGAGTTCCAGAGCAACGTTCATAATCTTACCGTCACGCTGTTCCGCAAATACCCATATATTCTTATACTCAGTAAAATCTTTTACAGCTGTCATTTTACTTTCCTCCTTAGATTATATGTTTCTGCTTAAGGCTTCCGATAAGCTTCTCTGAGATTTCCTTTTCCGAATCGCCTTCGAGCATTGTGCCCTTTCCCTTGGGCTTCGGTGTGAATGAACGGAATACATTTGTTGGAGATGGCTTTAGACCTACTGTATTCAGATCTACTTCTACATCTGCAGCACTCCATACCTTGATATCCTTGTTAGGATTGAAGATTCCCCAAGTATTCATATATCTCGGAGTGTTGAGTTCCTTGATGCATGTAAGCATGCATGGAACACCTACTTCTATTACTTCGTATCCGTCTTCAAGCTGTCTTTCTACCTTAACGGTCTTCTTGTCATCGGAAATTTCAAATTTCTGAACATATGTAACCTGTGGAAGATCAAGCTTTTCTGCAATCTGAGGACCAACCTGAGCTGTGTCTCCGTCGATAGCCTGACGTCCGGCAAAAATGATGTCATAGTCAAGCTTCTTGATTGTAGCAGTAATAGCATTTGATGTTGCCCATGTATCTGAACCACCTACTGCTCTGTCGGAGAGAAGAACTCCCTCGTCAGCGCCCATGGCAAGACATTCAAAAAGCATATCCTGTGCCTGTGGCGGTCCCATTGAAACTACTGTTACATGAACGTTTTCAGGATCCATATCCTTGATTTTAAGAGCTTCTTCAAGAGCGTTGGCATCATCAGGATTGAGGATGCTTGGAACGCCGTCTCTTATAAGAGTACCGGTTTCCGGATTGATCTTGATTTCGTTTGTATCCGGAACCTGTTTTGCGCATACAATAATGTTAAACATTTTCTAGACCCTCCTCCTATTTACCTATTACGGCAGCAGAGATTACCATCTTCTGAACTTCGGAAGTGCCTTCGTAGATTTCTGTAATCTTGGCATCTCTCATCATTCTTTCAACCGGATAATCCTTTGTATAACCATAACCGCCGTGAAGCTGTACACACTTGGTTGTAACTTCCATAGCTGTTTCTGCGGCAAAGAGCTTAGCCATAGCAGCATTTACACCATAAGGAAGTCCTGCTGTTTCGTTATATGCAGCCTTGTAAATAAGAAGTCTTGCAGCTTCAATCTTTGTTGCAAGCTCAGCTACAACAAATGTAAGAGCCTGGAACTGCGAAAGCTTCTTTCCGAACTGCTTTCTCTGCTTCATGTATTCGATAGTTACATCGAGAGCACCCTGCGCAATACCGAGTGCCTGGGATGCAATTCCGATACGACCACCGTCAAGTGTGGTCATTGCAATTTTGAATCCCTTTCCGAGACTTCCGAGAAGTCTGTCCTTTGGAATGCGGCAATTCTGGAAGATAAGCTCTGTTGTTGAAGAAGCGCAGATACCCATCTTGTCTTCAGTCTTGCCTATTGAGAATCCAGGATCACCCTTCTCAACGATAAATGCGCTGATGCCGCGTGTTCCCTGTGATTTATCAGTCATAGCCATAATAATGAATACGTCTGCATAGCCGCCATTTGTTATAAAGCACTTGGCGCCGTTAAGAACCCATTCATCTCCATCAAGCTCTGCTCTTGTCTGCTGTCCGGAAGCATCGGTACCCGCATTTGGTTCAGTAAGACCAAAAGCTCCAAGCTTCTTTCCTGTGCAAAGATCAGGCAGGTATTTTTTCTTCTGCTCATCATTACCATAAGCATAAATCGGCCAGCAGCAAAGTGATGTATGTGCTGAAACGATTACAGCTGTTGATGCGCATACTCTTGCGAGTTCTTCTACGGTGATGGCGTAAGAAATATTGTCTCCGCCTGCTCCGCCATACTCGGTTGGGAAAGGAATGCCCATGAGACCGTATTTGGCCATCTTTTCAACAGTTTCTACAGGGAATCTATGTTCCTTGTCGATTTCTGCCGCAAGTGGCTCAACCTCGGCTACAGCAAACTCTCTCACCATCTTTCTTACGAATTCTTGTTCCTTCGTCAGTTGAAAGTTCATTTATATGCCTCCTTAATTGATATTCACGGCCCTTCGTTAAAGGAGAAGGTTAGCCTATTTTTACCTAAAAAATAATGCTTTTTCGACTTTGTTATAAAAATAACAGCATCGTTTATAGTATTGCACCTTTGCGAAAATAATGCAAGTTCTTTCTATAGTAACTATAAATAATCCCAAAAAATGAAAAAATGCACCGAAATCGGTTCACTGAACACCGTCCGATGCATATATCTTCTATGCCTTTATATCAACTATTTCTTTGGTAGCAAGAGCCTTCTCTATGAGCTCATCTACATTTAGTTTTGACTCTGACTCTTCTATCTTGGAGAGTTTGGGTTTGGTCGTTGGATGCTTTGGTAAAAATACCGTACAACAATCCTCATAGGGCTCTATAGATGTCTCAAAGGTTCCGATTTCCTTTGCCTTATCCATGATATCTACTTTGTCCATGGCTATTAATGGTCTCATTACAGGAAGGCTTACCGATGCGTCCGTTACAACAAGAGCTTCGGCAGTCTGGCTGGCTACCTGCCCCAGATTTTCACCCGTAATAAGCATCATGGAATTACTATCTTTAGCAATTCTTTCCGCAATTCTCATCATGAATCTTCTTACATGGATCGTCGTTTCTGCCTCAGGGCAATTCTTTACGATTTCTTCCTGAACCGGGAGAAGATTCACAACATGCATCTTAAAGTTTCCACAGTATGAAGCTACTATCCTTGCGAGCTCTTCTACCTTCTGCTGGGCTCTCGGGGACGTATATGGATATGAATGAAAATGAACCGCCTCTATAAGCATTCCGCGCTTTGCCATCATCCAGGCAGCTACAGGAGAATCAATACCTCCTGAAAGAAGGATGAGACCTTTTCCGTTTGTTCCAAGCGGTAGTCCGCCGAAGCCCGAAATCTTATCCGCATAGATAAAGCTTCCGTCATGCCTTAGATCCACATAAAGTTTTACATCGGGATTATGCACATCCACAGAGAGAACCTTGCAGCCCACAAGGACCTTTGCTCCTACGATTCTCGCAATCTCCGGGGATTCTATCGGGAAGTTCTTATCGGCACGCTTTGCTTCTACCTTAAAAGTCTTTACGCCGCGCTCTTTTATGAGCGTGTTCATGAACTCAACAGCGACTCTTCCGATATCATCAAGATCCGACTTGGCCTCTACCGCAGGACTTATGGATGCGACACCAAAGACCTTTGATATTTCACCGGCTATCTCATCGGTACTTACCTCATGATTGTAACGAACAAAGATAAGACCTTCGTGCCTCTTTACTTCCGCAGAAAAGCCGGATGCCTTGAGCCTCTTTCCAATACGCTCCGTAAGCATCCTCTCAAAATACGGCTTATTCATTCCTTTAAGCGCCACTTCGCCGCAGCGCACAATAAGTATCTTATCCTTTTCCAAAACAATTCCTCATTAGAGCTTTATAATAGATTCCCAAATAATATTTATCAAGGCTATTGATACCTTCCGAGACGTCTGAAATCATTGACAGAAGTCGCGACTTTCTCAATAACATAATCAATTTCTTCTTCAGTATTGAATGTGCTAAAACTAAATCTTATAGCACCCTCAACTTCTTCCTTGTTAAGTCCCATGGCTCTTAGGACATGGCTTCCTGACTTTCCTCCATTTCTTCCCGATGAACAAGCCGATCCCGTAGAAACAAAGATACCGTCCTGCTCAAGCTTATGAAGAAGCACTTCACCCTTTGTCCCAAGGAACGAAATATTAAGTATATATGGAACGCCGTTTTCGGGGCTATTAATCCTGATATCCGAAAGGGTATCTAGGATTCCTTTTCTCATTCTCTGATTGAGTTTAAGAATTCTATCATATCCCTCTTTATCCTTCATCGAGATTTTTACGGCTTCGGCCATCCCAACAATTCCGGGGAGGTTCTCCGTTCCGGATCTAAGGCCTCTCTCTTGTCCTCCGCCTTCAATAACCGGGGAAATCTTGGTTCCGTTTTTTATATATAGCGCACCAATTCCCTTTGGTCCATGAATCTTGTGGGCGCTTACGGATATTAGGTCCGCAGGGAGATTGTTAATCTCCTCCTTACAAAATGCCTGAACGCCATCACAGTGAAGGATTGCATTTCCTTTCACTTCGTTCACTAGGCATAGAGGCATCATGGCGCCGGTTTCGTTATTGACTGCCATAACGCTTATAAGAGCCGCACCTTTTTCCGCAGCATCCTTTAGCGCATCCATATCTAGCCTTGAATCTCTGTCAACATCTATATACGTAACCTTTGCCCCTTGCTTTTCAAGACTCTTTACCGCCTCAAGAACAGCAGGATGCTCAATTGTCGTAGTGATTATATGATTGCTTTCGCGTTTTTTGCTGTTATATGCGCCAAAGATAGCCATATTGTCACTCTCGGTTCCACCTGAAGTGAAAACTATTTCCTTATCCTCAGCATTAAAAACAGAAGCAACTTCCCTTCTTGCTTCCTTAAGTAATTTCTCGGCATCAAGCCCCAAAGTATGAAGAGAAGATGGGTTGCCGTAATGCTTAAGCATCACGGCAGTCATCTTCTCAGCAACTTCATCATATACCTTTGTTGTAGCACTGTTATCCAGATAAACAACCATAAGACCACTATTCGTAAATTCTATTTAGCGTAATCCGTGGCACGAGTTTCCCTAACTACATTTACCTTGATCTGTCCGGGATACTCCATTTCACCTTCTATCTTCTTTGCAATATCTCTTGCAAGAAGTGCTATGCTATCATCTCCGATTTCGTTCGGATTTGCAATGATTCTAATCTCGCGACCTGCCTGAATAGCAAAGGATCTTTCAACGCCAGGTGTGGTATTTGCAATTTCCTCAAGCTTTTCAAGTCTCTTGATATATGCATCAAGAGTCTCTCTTCTGGCTCCAGGTCTTGCTGCCGAAAGAGCGTCGGCAGCTGCTATAAGAACAGCTTCCGGTGTCTTTGGTTCATAATCACCATGGTGAGCAGCAACACCGTTTATTACGAGATCCGATTCCTTATATTTGGTCAAAACCGAAATACCAAGGTCAACGTGGGTTCCTTCCGATTCATGAGTCAAGGCTTTTCCTATATCGTGAAGGAGTCCCGCTCTCTTTGCAAGCTTTACGTTGAGACCGAGCTCACCTGCCATAAGTCCAGCAAGGTGGCTTACCTCAAGCGAATGATTTAGTACATTCTGTCCGTAGGATGTTCTATATTTAAGTCTTCCGAGAAGTTTTACAAGCTCAGGATGAAGGTTATGTATTCCGGCCTCAAATACCGCACGCTCTCCTTCTTCCTTGATTGTATTGTTAACTTCTTTTTCTGCCTTTGAAACCATCTCCTCTATGCGAGCAGGATGGATTCTTCCGTCAGTTATAAGTTTTTCAAGAGCGACTCTTGCAATTTCACGTCTAACCGGGTCAAATCCCGAGATGATTACCGCTTCAGGTGTGTCGTCTATGATAAGTTCCATTCCCGTCTGAGTTTCGATTGCTCTTATGTTTCTTCCCTCACGACCGATGATTCTTCCCTTCATCTCGTCATTCGGAAGCGCTACAACCGATACTGTGGATTCTGCAACCTGGTCGGCCGCACATCTCTGGATGGCTCCAACGATTATGTCTCTAGCCTTGGAATTAGCTTCTTCCTTGGCCTTCTGTTCAATATCCTTAATCATTACGGACGCATCATGTCTTACGTCCTTTTCAATCTCATCCAGAAGAATTTGCTTGGCCTCATCAGCCGTAAGTCCCGAGATCTTCTCAAGCTCAACAACCTTCTTCTCTACAAAACTATCAAGTTCCTTCTTTTTGTTAGCAATTTCTTGCTGTTGTCTGTTGATATTTTCTTCTTTTTTCTCTATACTTTCGAGTTTTCTGTCAATAGATTCTTCCTTCTGCTGAATCCTTCTTTCCGAACGATTTACCTCGTTTCTTCTGTCTCTTACCTCTCTGTCCGCGTCGCTTCTAATGCGATGTGCTTCGTCTTTTGCTTCTTGAGTAATCTCCTTTTTGATTGCTTCCGCCTTCTTTTCGGCGTCCAAAATGCGATTCTTCGCCTCTTGCTCTGCGTTTCCTCTAACTTTTTCGTCTACGTTTTTTCTAAGAATGTATCCGATTAACAGTCCAAGGACCAGTGTAAGTACACAAGACAATACTGTCATTACTACCGGTGGCATTTCTTGTACCTTCCTCTCTTAAATTATTAACTTTTCTATATCTAAAAAGTCCTATTTTTGAATATAACTTGCCATATTTATACAAAATATATTATAATATTTCCCACAACATTATGTCAAGGAAACAAAAGACAATTCAATGAAGTATTTTTCATATTTAAAAAGCGTAGATAAAATTATCTGCCTCATAGTGCTTATATTAGCAACAATAAGCGTGCTAATCATAGGCAGTACGAGCATAGAAAGCAATTTCTTCTCACGTATCGTAATCGTCCAAATAGCGGCCTACGTCATAGGTATCGTAGCGGCGCTTGTTTATATGGCAATAAACTATAAGGTTTTCCAGGATCTTTCTATCCCGCTTTATATATTGGCTCTTGGTATGCTCGCCCTTGTCTATATTCCCGGACTCGGAATTGAGGTTTCAGGCGCCCGCGCATGGATTGATCTAAGGGTCGTAACCTTCCAGCCATCGGAAATCGTAAAGCTTATCTTTATCATGATAATGGCTGACTATCTAAACAAGCATCACAATACACTCAATACCTTTGGCGCCCTTGTAAAAGCCGGCCTGGTTGCGGCACCAATTATTCTGATAGTCTTAAAAGAAGACTTCGGAAGTGCAATGGTATTTGCTTCTATATGGCTATTTATGGTTTTCTATGCAGGAATAGATCTAAAGGTTTTCGCAAAATTCTTTGCACTCTTTGCAGCCATGATTCCTGTAGGATATTATCTCCTTCAGGATTTCCAGAGGGAGCGTCTAATCGCTTTCCTACACCCAGACAACCTCGCACTCTCGGGAAACTATCAGGTTTATCAATCAAAGGTCGCAATAGGCTCCGGCGGAATATTCGGAAAAGGCCTGTTTAACGGCACACAAAAAAGCCTGGACTTTGTACCTGTTCCAACAAGTGACTTTATTTTCTCTGTAATTGGTGAAGAATTGGGGCTTATAGGAGGTGTATCCGTAATAATTATATTTGGATTCCTCCTGGTTAGAATGATGAAGATTCTCCAGAAATCAGAGGATTTCTTCGGTTCTCTTATAATCTCCGGAGTTATTGGAATGCTGACATTCCAAGTATTTGAGAACATTGCAATGACTATGGGTCTTATGCCTGTTACGGGAATCACACTCCCGTTCTTAAGCTACGGCGGATCCTCCATCATTTCAAATGTCCTCGCCGTAGCCCTTGTAATGAATGTCTATGTGAGAGATAAGAAGCCTATCACAGGTCTTCTCTAAAACTAACTATTCTCTACTCTCTCGGCAATATTTCTAAAGTTTTCAGCAATATATGTTCCGTCCTTAATTACAATCGGAACTCCAAGATTGGTTGAAACCCTTATATTTTGGTCGTTCTGAATTACACCGATAAGTTCAGGCTTAAGCATTCCGGTAATATCCCTGAGTCTGGGCGCATACCCTTCTGCCATCAGTTCTGCATCTACGTTATTTACAACAAGAACCCTGTCGTTAATGCCAAGCTTAAGAAGCTCCCTATCAAGATTATCCGCGTCTCTTATTGCAGAATAATCAGGCGTGCAAACGATAATGGCTCTGTCTGCTCCGGCTGCCGCCAAAACGAGGCCATCATCAATTCCCGATGGAGCATCAACTATCACATAGTCATACTCGGCTCTGATTTTGTCGCAAAGCACCTTCATATGAAGCGGCGTCAGATATCCGTCACTTCTATCGGGAGACGATGCCATCAGATATAGACCATGAAAATTCTTGTCCTTAATCAGCGCCTGCTTTATCTTGCAAAGTCCGGTGAGCACATCGTGAACATCATAGACGACATTGTTTTCAAGTCCAAAATATAGGTCAAGATTTCTTAATCCCATATCCAAATCGATCATCACGACACTTCGGCCCATCTTTGCCAAAGTTGCGCCAAGATTAACGGAAAACATGGTTTTTCCCGTTCCACCTTTACCGGATGCTACAACAATTACCTTTCCCATCAGGTTCCTCCTAAGAATTGTTTTACTGCATTATATTCTCGCCGTTGTCGTCGGTTTCAACAAAGACAACATCGGAATCATCGTCTTTTTCTTCGTTCAACTTAAAGTATGCATCAAGCATTTCCTTTACTGCTCCGGATGCATCAGGACCGGATCCGGCCTCCGGAAGCTGTACAACTACCGCAACCTCGGGGTTGTCATAAGGAGCAAGAGCAACAACCATTGAAAACGGCTCATAGCCCTCTTTATATGCGTCTATCATACTCTGCGTTATCTTAAAATCGCTAAGTGTGATAAGAGCCTCATCCGCAGTGGCGCTTGCCGTTGGATACTCATTGGCATCGGACTTCATAAGTTCGTTAATCTTCTCTTCAACCTCTTCCCAGGAAATATCCGTTCCTGCTCTGGCATTGATTAAATGAAGATGCGCCTTTATATACTCCGCCTCGTCATCAGGTTGCTTAATACTCTGATATTCAGCAGTACCGGTCTTTCCGACAACTTCTACCGGGTAGTCTCCAAATGCGGTCTTGAGAGTACCGTTGGTACATACCCTTCTCATACTCCTGAGCACCGACTGAATTTCATACTCACTCGTCTCAGTATTGTATGGCTCCGGCTTTACGGTTTTTCCTTCTCCTTCTACACCATATATTATGCTAACCTTGTTTCTAAAACCGTTATTGCCTATGGTTGCGACATAATTGGCCATCTGCACAGGAGTATAGATATTGTCACCCTGTCCAATGGATGTATTAAATACGTCGTAGGTCGTCCATTCCGCCATGTTGAAATAGTCAAATTTGACCATTGCAGCGCAGTCTTCCGCCTTCTCCGGAATTACATCCGTTTCCGCAATCAATCGATCTATCAGGTCAAGATATGAAGGATTCTCCTCAATCCAGCTAACAATTAAATCAATGTTCTTCTCAAGTTCTTCATTGTTTCTATATACGGATTGCGGGAAGAACTCGCTCGCCTTTGCATATAGACCGTTCCATGCAGAATATCTATAATTGTTTAGCTTTGTTTCAGCGGAAACCGGTCTCGTGCTTACCTCCGGTATTTCTATTCCCGTTTTCTCGTATAGACCATATTTTCTTGCTTCTTCAATTATATCATCAATGGATATTGAATAACCAAGAGATGATTTGTTTCCCCAGTCATATCCTGTCGCTATGCAGGCAAAATAGTAGTTGCAAGAATTACACATTCCCCATTCCAGGTCCTGCGTGCCATGGGTTCCCTGATGGTCATTCCACGCATAGCAACCAAAGACAAGATCTCCGATTTCAATATGTCCCTCATCAACTATCCAGTGATCCGGGTCAAGCCCCTTCTTTAATGCAGCTATTGCTGTTACAGGCTTAAACGTAGATCCTGGCGCAAATGCAGACATCGTAGCATTGTTATATAGTGGTGCGGGAGAAACCGGATCTCTCGGGTTTTCACGCTGAACAGATGCCCATTCCTCATCAGTTATTCCGTCCGCAAATGTATTAAGGTCAAACCCCGGATAACTATCCATCGCAAGGACATCCCCTGTTGCAACATCTAGCATTACGGCTGCTCCGATTCTGCTGTTTGGATTTGATTTAACCAGAGAGCTAAGTGCATCCTGGGTCGCCTTCTGAAGCTCTATATCTATTGTTAGATAGACATCCTTTCCCGTACTTCCCTTTTGTTCGCTTAGTGTAGCAACATATTCTCCGGTGCTGTTTATCTGAACCTCTGTTACACTCGGAATGCCGTGGAGTTTGTCCTCCATGGAGGATTCAACTCCGGCTTTACCGACCATTTCGTTTACGTTATATCCCTTTTGGTTCACATAATAGTCAACCTCACCCTCGGAGATATAACCAAGATATCCGATTAAGTGGCATGCTGTAGATCCATAAGGATAATATCTTATCGTGGAGGACTCAACCTCAACTCCCGGAAGATTTCTCTCCTCCAAGAAAACTACGGAAAGATCGCTTATATCGTTCGCAATAGTGAGCGGAATATATTTTTGGAAGCTGTTAGAGGCAATCTTATTTCTGACTATAAAGATTTTTCTTGCATCGGAATCACTCAGCGTTTCATCTATCAAATAATTCTCTCTGAGCATCGCAAAGCATTCCTTGGCAGATAATCCATTTTCGGATTCCACTCCGTATATTCCAAACTTGTTCCAGAAATACTCTTTGCTTTCTACATAGGTAAAACGCATATTTCTCACGTTGATAGGAAGATATATATTATGACGCTCTCTGAGCGTACTCATTGCCTCATATCTATCTGCGTTAGGATCCAGATTATAGTATCTGCAAGTTGTTTCAAAAACCTCGGCAGCAGTTGTATCCTTCTCATATCCGTTTTCTGCAAGCCACTCTTCCAGCTGCTCGTCATACGTATAATACATCTGCCCCCACTCATCAAATTTGATTGGGAAGTCATCTATATACTCGTCTTCGTTCTCAATCAATTTGTTGATAAGTGTCAATGATGAATTGTTTATATCTTCGGTTGTTAAATTACTTGCGTTAAATACAACGCTGAAAACCTGCCTGTTGCCCGCAAGAAGATTCCCGTTTCTATCGTAAATATTTCCTCTTGGAGAAGAAGAATAAAGTGTTTTTGTATTCTGATATGAAGCCGCAGAATTCCACTGGCTCTTTTGAACGACGGTAAGCACAAAAAGACGTAGCGCAAGAATAATCATTAGCACAACGATAACCGCAACTATATTCCTATATCGTCTTTCTACATGTTCCGGTTTTTTATTCATTACAGCTTACCATTTCATTTCTTTGAAATAGCTTTCTCGCCTCAACCTTCCTAGATATCTTTCGGCAAAAAATAGACCAGTAAACATAATCACAACATCCACGACTATGCCTAGCGGAATATTCTTTAACACATATAAAATGTCATAGGGCGTTCCCATAATCCTATAGATCACCCAATAAATAATTTCATACAAAATATTTGCAAGAATCACAAAACTTATAAGTATTATCGGATTCTCTAAGTCCAGTCTCCTTCTAACAGAGGAAACAATGATTGCAACTATAAGCATGGAGATTGCTACAACACCAACATACTGGTTGGAGAATAGGTCTCTAAACAAAGAAGTTACGAGAACAATAATCGCAGGTATAATGGCATTCTTCTCATCAAGCGTCGCCGCACAGACAATCAAAATACAGAACCCCAGATTTGGAGCCATGGACTCAGGGAATAGGCTCAAGAACAGGGGCTGAAGTACAATCGCTATTATGGTAAAGATGATCATCCTTCTAGGCTTCATATTATTACGCTCACCTTGTCTATTGAACCGAAATCGACCTCCGGCTTTACCTCTAGCATCATGAGTTGCTTTGTGCTGTCATACCAGCTCTTTGTTACTCTTCCGAGTTCTATTCCTTCAGGATAAAGACCTATTCCCGATGTGATAAGTCTGTCACCCTCGCTTATCTCAACGGTATTATCAAGCATATACCCGGTAATTTTTCCGTTTCCCGTGCCCTCTATTATTCCAAGCATATTTCCGGTTCCTTCAACATAGAAGCTTATATGGCTAGACTCATCGATGATAGGAACTACCTTTGACCAATTGGTATCAGTGGCAGTGATTCTCCCCACAAGTCCACGACCACAGATAACGATATCGTCAACCTCAATTCCGCTCTCTGTTCCTTTGTCTATAACAAAAGAATTGGTCCAGTTAGCAACATCAAGCGAAATAACATTTGCGGTGACTATGTTAAGACCGCTCTGCACAAATTCATAATTAAGTGCGGCGGATAGTTCCTCTAGCCTCTGAAGTTCCTTGGTAGAAAAGGCCTGCTGACTCATCTCGCTCCTTAGTGCCTCGTTTTCAGCCTTTAGTGCCTCATTTTCCTCCAAGAGCTTTCTATAGGAAAAAATGCCCGACACATTTTCTTTTATCTGAGTGCCGAGCGTAGTCATCGGTTTTTCTATAAGCATATACATGCGATTAAGTGGTCCAAGCTTTACTGTTCCTCCTGTTGTTTTTGTTACAACCAGAAGTGCAACAGATACGACCAAAAGAATCACGAGTATGCTGATAATTTTGTGTTCCTTAATCCATCTGGAAAACATTTAGCCAGTTCTCCTATCTCCTCTTTACTGTCGATGCATGAATCTTAAGTCTTTCTACATCGTTAAAGCTTAGTCCCGTTCCCATAGCAACGGCTTCAAACGCATTCTCCGCAACCGTGGCTTTGATGCCTGTTCTCTTCTCGATAAGCTTGTCGAGATTATGAATAAGACCACCGCCTCCGGTTAAGACCATTCCATTTGCAGCAATATCTGCCGCAACCTCAGGTTCAGCTTCTTCAATAGTCGCCTTGATTCCGTCGATAACCATATCAATCGACTCCTGAAGTCCCTGCATGATATCTCTATTGGTTACGTCTATCACCTTTGGTAATCCCGAAAGAAGATCCAGTCCACTTGCGGGAACGGTCACTATGATTTCATTTCCATCCTCGTCCAAATCAAGACAGGCTGCGCCCGCTTCTATCTTTAGACGCTCTGCAGTCTTCTCGCCTATATTTAGCGAATATCTTTTTCTTACATAGTTGATAATAGCTTCGTTGAATTTATCTCCCGCATGTCTTATGGATGTGCTATTAACAATTCCACCGAGGTCGATAATAGCGATATCCGTTGTTCCACCTCCGATGTCAACAATCATACATGCGGTAGAGCTATCTACATCAAGTCCTGCACCGAGCGCGGCAGCCATAGGCTCTGAAAGAATATAAACATCGGATGCGCCCATCTGACGAACCACTTCTTCTACCGCCTTCTGCTCAACATTTGTTACACCGCTCGGTACTCCTACTACAACTCTGAAGTTTCTGATGCGATTTGATGTTACAGCCTTGTCAATAAATGCCTTAAGCATCTCTGCCGTTCTCTCAAAGTCGGAGATAACCCCATCTCTAAGAGGACGAATTACATTGATATTTGCCGGAGCTTTTCCTATCATAGCCTTAGCCTTTTTACCAACTGCAACAACAACGTCGCGTCGCTTGTCTATAGCTATAACAGAGGGCTCGTTAAGAACAATACCCGCATCCTTAAGATAAATAAGGGTATTGGCAGTTCCTAAGTCTATTCCCATATCTTTTGCGCCCAAAAAGCTCATCATTTTTTGCTTCCTCCACTAATCCTCTTTTATGTATCCCTCGCCCAAAAGACTTACATATCTTCCGTCGCCAATTATCACATGATCTAGAACCTTTATGCCGATAAGCCTTCCCGCACCCTGGATTCTCTTTGTGAGTTCTACATCTGCCTCACTCGGAGTCGGATCTCCACTCGGATGATTATGAACCAAAACAAGAGTGGATGCGTTTTTTCTAATCGCAGGTGAGAACACTTCTCTTGGATGGACAGTTGTTGATGTAAGTCCTCCAATCGATATGTTCTCAAACCCGATTACTATTCCTTTGGCATTTAGCATCAATGTTCTGAAATGCTCTTTTCTTTCGTAGCGCAGTTCCTCCATAAAGAAATCCGCTACATCGCTTGCACAGTCAACGCGGTATTTATCTCTTATAGGCTTAAGATAAATTCTCTTGGCAAGTTCTCCAACTGCGGCTATAGAACACGCCTTTGAAGGACCAATACCTTCTATCCCCATAAGTTCCTGCGGAGTTACAGAAATAAGCCCCGGAAGACCTCCTTCAAGCGATTTTATTATTCCTTCCGCCAAACCCATGGCGGATTTGCTTGAGCTACCGGTTTTTAAAATCAAAGCCAGTAGCTCTCCGTTGGACAGTGTGCCCAATCCTTTTTGAAGCGCCTTCTCAACAGGCCGCTCTTCTTCGGGCAATTGCTTAATGCTCATGGTTCCTCCTTATAGGACCCAATCACATCAAAGCAAGCTCCCTCAATCTATATTTGCGAGAGTTAGTTCTTACTCTCCTTGTCCTCTATAAGAGACTTTACAAAAGCGACTACATCATCGATATTCATTTCGGTTGTATCAACCACGATTGCTTCTTCGTCAATTCTTAAAGGATTGACCTCTCTATTCATATCGTTATAGTCTCTTTTGTTTATGTCCTCAAGCACCTTTTCATAATCTGCTTCCTGGCCTTTTCCGATGAGCTCGTTATATCTTCTTCTTGCTCTTTCTTCGGCGGTTGCAGTTATATAGAATTTATGCTCAGCATCAGGCATAACAACGGTACAGATATCGCGTCCGTCCATAACGACGCTTCTGGTTCTTCCTATCCTCTTTTGGATAGAGTCCAGCTTGCTTCTGACAGCCGCAATTGCGGAGCAGTCGGATGCGATTTTGGAAACTTCTTCTGTTCTGATAAGATCGCTTACATCCTCTCCGTCCAAATACACACGCCAATTGCTATAGTCCACATCTGTGGTGTCAAGAAGGTTCTTTAGTTCCTCGCCTTCTTCACAAGCGATGCCTTCTCTCAAAATCTTAAGTCCCATGGCTCTATACATCGCACCGGTATCGACATAATCTATGTCGTATTCCTTGGCGATCAGTTTTGCCACAGTGCTCTTTCCTGCACCACTCGGACCGTCAATTGCGATGCGCAAAAGCTTTGTATCTTCTGTCACGTTAAGCCTCCTACTGTTTTTTTGTTTGCTTTTTTCTTCTTCCGACAAGCTCTTCAATCTCCTGGATAAATGTATTTACATCCGTGAACTGACGATATACGGAAGCAAATCTTACATAAGCAACCTCGTCAAGTTCTTTGAGCTTATCCATTACAAGTTCCCCAATAAAGGAGCTGCTAATTTCTTTTTCGAGCATATTGTTAAGTCCGCGCTCGATTTCATCGACAACCCTTTCAATCTCCGATACAGGTACGGAACGCTTGTCGCAAGCCTTGACGATACTGTTCATTAGTTTGTTTCTGTCAAAGGCTTCTCTACTTCCGTCCTTCTTTATAACCATGATAATGGAGGCTTCCACTTTTTCGTACGTGGTAAACCTCTTTCCACATTTCTCGCACTCTCTTCGACGTCTAATTGCTCTTCCTTCTTCGCTAGGTCTCGAATCGATTACTTTGCTGTCTTCATAATCACAAAAGGGGCATCTCATAATTAACCTCCATCCCTGATAAACCGTTAGAATTGCCACAAAAACGTGAACATAAACTCCCACAATATTTTACAATAAATCCTTAGTTATTTCCACAAAAAAATACCTATATATAAGCAAAAAGGGCAGTTTTTAGATTGACTGCCCTTAAAAAGCTCTATTTTTACACGAATTTACGTATTAGAAACGATTAATTGCCACCGTTTCCTTCGCCTTCGGACTGCTCGGAGCCTTCTTCAGATGCTCCTTCTTCGGTCTCTGAAGATCCTTCCTCGGTTTCAGAAGCACCTTCTTCTGTTTCAGATGCTTCGCCTTCACCTTCGGAACCTTCTTCTACTTCTTCACCCTCTTCTGCTTCTTCGTTCTCATGATCATGGTCATGCTCACGTCCAAGCGCATGATCTACGTATTCGTTGAACTCTTCTTCACTTACTTCATGACCATATTCAATGACCTTGTCCATAAGTCTTTCCAAGAGGAAGCTTGTCTTCCATCCGTTATTCTCCGCAAATTCATAAATGGTTGTTCCATATGATGATTGGAAGCTTTCCTCTGTGAAGTTGTTGGCGGCAAGTATTTCCTTTACCTTTCCTTCAAACTCACTCTGGCTTACTGTGACACCCTCATCTCTTGCCATCTTATAAAGAACCATATCGGAGAGAACCATATTCTTTGCGTATTCTTCTTTCATTTCCGCAAAGCCAGCTTCATCAGTTCCCATGAGAAGTTGAAGGAATTGTTCCCATTCCATTCCGTAAAGCGTTGCCTGGTTTCTATACTCCGCTTCCATTTCGTCTGCCGCTGTTGTAGCAGTAGCGTATTCCTCTTCCGGATACTGCACGGCCTCAGAACCTGTTAGTATCACACTCCAGAGAGCATCCTTTACATCTGCGTCAATGCTGTCCTGTGCCTGCTTTGTAAGAGTTTCCTTGAGGTTTGTTCTGAATTCATCCGTTGTTTGGAATTCGGAATTAGCCTGAACAAATGCATCGTTGAATTCCGGCTTTGTTACTATCTTCTTGCTGTTGATGGTGACCTCAAATACTACCGGCTTTCCTGCAACCTCAGCGCTATGATATTCTTCAGGGAACTGGAGATCCAATGTAACAGTCTCTCCAACGTTCTTTCCGATTAAGCCTTCAACAAATCCGTCTATCATTGAGGTTGTTCCAACAGTGAGATCGTAGGACTCGGAGGATCCGCCCTCAAAAAGTTCTCCGTCTATTTTTCCGGCAAAAGCAATATTAATCGTATCGCCGTCTTCAACAACACCTGTTGTTGAATTCTCAACCGTGGATGCATATTCCAGCAAAGACTGAATTTCGTTTTCTACGTCTTCGTCTGTTATCTCAGCTGTCTTAGTCATGAACGGAAGATCATGATAATCCGGAATCTTAACGTATTCTGTTAGATCGTAATTATAGGGAACTACTTCTTCTGTCTTTTTTCCGCATCCGGTGATAAGAGTAAGCATAAGCACCAATGCGAGAAAAACTATTCCCAATTTCTTTTTCATTTTCCAAAACCCTCTCTTTACTTTGGTCTCATATTCTTTAATAAAAAAGCTCGTTGCCCTGAGGACAACGACTAATTCTATCATGTAAAAATGTCATTTTCAATTGAAAAATACAGATTTCACGCAAACTACACAAAGTTTTTATCTAGCCATTATTTCCGGAAAAATCGTTGCATTCTGCCCCTTCTTTACCAAATCTCGTACACATGGAAGCAAGCGAACAATTCTCGCAAGCCTTGTCTTGTTTTTCCTGCATTTCGGGATCTCTGTTTTTTGCATTATGCATGGCTCCGAATGCCCAGATTGCTCCGAGAGCAGCTATGAGAAGTGCTCCTATAACTATATAAAAAAGATGTGAAAGAATAGTTGCCATATTATTTATAACCCTTACTATATAAAGCTTATACCCATAAAGCTAATAATGAATCCCGCCGTTACGCTAAACAAATACAGAATGCCAATTATAAAAAGATTTTCCTTGATGTTTTTGTTCTCACGGAACAGAACCAAGATACCGATTCCCGCACTGACAAGAAGACCGCTCATCATTGCACCTGAACCTATTACACCCGAAAGATATAATTCAGTAATAAGTATAGAGGCTGCGCAGTTTGGTATAAGACCAATAATTCCGGAAAGCGCCTCTCCCAGAACCGGAACATTCGTCATGGCAGATCTCAGTGCATCCTCTCCGACAGTTTCCAGAACAAGTTCCAGCGCTATTGTAATTACAAGGACTATCAGCAAGGTCTTTACTGTTCTAATAATTACCTCCTGAATTATTCCGTGTCCATCTTCGCTGCAGTCATGTCCGTGCCTTGCCCTATATTCATCAAGTGAAATCTGTTGTTTTTTGAAGAATCGCTTTGAGATAAACGTGATCAGATAACCAAAGAACAAGGCTATCAGAATCTTTGCCAAAAGTATCTTAATAACAGAAACCGGTGCCACCTTTTCCGCAATCAATATCGGGAGCATCTCGTCGGATGTTGACATAAATACTGCGATGAGCGTCCCCATATTCACGAGTCCCGCCGCATAGAAGTTGGATGCTGCGGCAGAAAAACCACATTGCGGGAAAACACCAAAAATGGCACCAAGAAGCGGTCCAAAGGGCCCTGCCTTTGCTACGATTTCAGAGGCCTTTTCTTGACCGGTCCTCTCCACCGATTCCATTATTAAATATGTCACAAAGAGAAACGGAATCAGCGGAAGAGTATCTTTGATCCCATGTTCCAAACTATGAATTAAAACATGCATTATTTATTAAGTATCCTATCCATTATTGCCTTGGCAACGTTTTCTTTGCTGTCCAGTTCCTGTGGGAATACGCCGTCCTTAGTTATGAACGTCACCTTATTAGTTTCTGTTCCAAAGCCTGCTCCGGCTTCCTTGAGATTATTCGCAACGATCATATCCGCATTTTTCTTCTGGAGTTTTTTCTGACTGTTTTCAATCAGATTCTCTGTTTCCATTGAAAATCCGCAGATGAACTGTCCCTCTTTCTTATGCTCTCCAAGATAAGCGAGTATGTCGTTTGTGCGCTTTAGTGAAAGAGAAATGCTTCCGTCGGACTTTTTAATCTTCTCCTCACTAAAGGTCTCAGGGGTATAGTCAGAAACTGCAGCGGCTTTTATTATTATGTCCATGTCAGAAGATAGGCTTTTAACTTCTTCAAACATTTCTTCCGCACTTTCAACATTTACTACATTCACAAAGGGAGGAACCTCAGCTGTTGTAGATGCTTTTACGAGCGTAACATCGGCACCGCGAAGCATCGCTTCTTTAGCAAGAGCAAAACCCATCCTGCCCGTACTATGGTTTGTAATAAACCTTACAGGGTCAAGGGCTTCTCTGGTTGCACCTGAGGTAACAAGAACCTTTTTACCTGTCATATCCTTTTCTCTTGCAATTTCGCGATCTATATATTCAAGAAGAACAGCCGGTTCAGGAAGTTTTCCCGCACCTTCGTCTCCACAAGCAAGAAAACCCTCCGCAGGCTCTATCACTTCAAATCCAAAGGCCTTCAACCTTTCTATATTTGAAATCGTGATAGGGTTTCTTAGCATATTTGTATTCATTGCAGGTGCAATTATCTTATGGCATGTAGCTGCAAGGACTGTGGATGTAAGAAGATCATCCGCAATTCCATGTGCCAGCTTTGCTATCACATTTGCCGTAGCGGGTGCAATAAGAATAACATCCGCACTCTTTGCAAGCGTGATATGCATTATTTTCCCGCCATCCTCACCGTCAAATAAATCAGTATGGCACTTGTTCTTTGTAAGAGCCTCAAAGTTCATCGGCGAAATAAATTCACATGCGTTCTTGGTCATCATCACTTCTACGTTTGCGTTTTTCTTTATGAGACCACTTGCAACATAGGGCATCTTATATGCCGCTATTCCGCCCGTTACACCAAGAAGTACTGTCTTTCCCTTATACATCGCTTAACCTCATGCTTAAGACTAAGTATTGAGATGCTTCGGCGCATCCTTTACCGTTTCCTTGATTCTTGCCTGTTCTTCTTTGCAAATACGATCCGCGAATTCTTTTATCTTTGAGCTAATCCACATAAAACTCTGAGAACTCTCGGTATAATCCGCTTCGGCATAAGTATCTATTCTTCCGTTGGCACGAAGAGCCTCTACCTGTCTAAAGGCCTTTTCGTCGCCCTTTGGATAAATAGCAAATGTCGCACCGCCGTTTGCGTTGATTACCGAGAATGCCGGTATATCGCTCGGACCATCGGCTATATAAATCATATTTTTGAAATGAACACGCCTTGCTTCTTCAGGTATGGTTGAGTTTACATCTATCTCGGGATGGATGTTGGAACCCTTGTTGATTTCAAAAATCGCACGGGTTTTACTGGTATTGTCAATCGTATAACCGATTTCGCTGATAACTCTTTCTTCGCCCTCGCCCGATTCAATAAGATCGCAGCCCCATATTCCATCTACATAGTCCATAACCTCGGAACCCTCAATGATTGGAGTCATT
>Ga0256404_1003493_pt1 | contig 31860 bp, 25 predicted proteins | sample RumenRJG_01DNA_FD_185990 | JGI IMG/M metagenome (GOLD analysis project Ga0256404, IMG submission 185990) | Bovine rumen microbial communities from Lethbridge, Alberta, Canada - RJG_01 | ecosystem: Host-associated > Mammals > Digestive system > Stomach > Rumen | place: Canada: Alberta | collected...
CGATCTCCTTGATCTTCTCCCAGTCTGCAGCGTCGTAGGGATTGTAGCAGGCGTCCACCACGGAGATGACTCTCTTGCGGTCGATCTTCTCGCCGTTCTCGGAGCCGCGGAGGTACAGGGTGTAGAGGCCCTCCTGATCGTTCACGAACTTCGTGAGGCCCTGGGCGATGGGCTGCACCAGAGCGACCTTGCCGTTCCAGCCTGCCTTCTCGTTGGACATATCGAACCAGTAGTCAACGAACGCGCGGAGGAAATTTCCCTCGCCGAACTGCAGCACCTTCACCGGTGCCTTCTCAAGAATGTATCCGTCATATCCTGCTTCCTTCAGGACTTCGTAGTTTAAAAGCTTAGCCATGGTCTTTTCTCCTCCGCTTTTCAGATTCTCTTATCAGATTCGTTTCTCAGATTCCAAAGTAACGTTCCGCGTTCTTGTAGCTGATGCCCTCGATGATCTTCTTCAGGCTCTTCTCGCTGTTCGGATACTCTCCGTTCTCCACCCACTCGCCGATCAGGTTGCAGGCGATGCGGCGGAAGTAATCGTGTCTCGTGTAGGACAGGAAGGAACGGGAGTCGGTCAGCATGCCGATGAAATTGCCCAGCAGGCCGAGGTTTCCGAGGGACTTCATCTGTGCTTCCATGCCGTCTCTCGTATCCAGGAACCACCATGCGGCGCCGAGCTGCATCTTGCCCGGGACCTCGTCGGACTGGAAGCAGCCGAGGCAGGTGGTGATCTGGTTAAAGTCGCTCTGGTCCAGGGAGAAGACCACGGTCTTCGGAAGCTCGCCGGTCTCATCCAGCGCGGAGAAGAATGCAGCCATCTCGTTGTAGCAGGTGCTCTTCGCGATCATGTCGAAGCCCGTGTCCGGTCCCTCGATCTTAAACATCCGCTTGTTGTTGTCTCTCGTGCAGGAGTAGTGAAGCTCCATGACGATGTTTTCCTTGTGATACTTCTTAGCCAGGGAAATAAGGATCGTGGTCTGGTAAGCGTCGATCTCTTCCCTGGTCAGGGTCTCGCCTGCCATAGCCTTCGCAAAGATCGCGTTGACTTCATCGATGCTCTTCTCGACGAAGGGGATGTAGTCGATGCCGTGATCGGAAGCCTTGCAGCCGTGTGCCTTGAAGAAGTCGATCCTCTCGTTCAGGGCGTCGCAGACATCCTGCGCGCTCTTCAGCTCTCTGCCGACGACCTGGCCAAGCTTCCCGATGTACTCTTTCCAGCCGGCCTTCTGGATGTTGATGGCCTTGTCGGGGCGGTAGGACGGGCAGACCATGAAGCCCAGGTCCTTGATCTCCGCCAGCTTCTCGTGCCACTCCAGGCTGTCGATCGGATCATCGGTGGTTCCCACGTACTTCACGTTGGACTGGCGGATGATGCCTCTCACAGTCAGGTTCGGATCGTGCTGCAGCATGTCGGAAGTCTTATCCCAGATCTCCTTCGCGTTGTCCTCGGTCAGCGGCTCAGTGATGCCGAAGTACTTGTGAAGCTCAAGGTTGGACCAGTGGTACATCGGGTTTCCGATGGCCATCTCCAGGGATCTCGCAAAGCCCAGGAACTTCTCGTAGGGATCCGCGCTTCCGGTGATCTTGTCCTCCGGAATACCGTTGGAACGCATGACTCTCCACTTGTAGTGGTCGCCGAAGTAGCTGCCGTCGTCATTCCGGCCGCCCAGCCAGATCTCCGCGATGTTGTTGTAGCGGCGGTCCTCATAGATCTCCTTCGGCGGAATGTGGCAGTGATAGTCGATGATCGGCATTTCTTCAGAGTAATCGTGGAAGAGATGCTTTGCCGTCTCGTTGTAAAGCATAAAGTCCTTGTCCATAAATGCTTTCATGTTCTATTCTCCTTCTTCGGTGCGAGTTTTGCATTCCGTATCGGTCTCTTAAATGGTTGTTCTCCATGCGCTTCTGTAAGCGCTTACATCATTTATTATAAGTGAGATTTCCCCCATGTCAAGTGAAAGCGTTTACATTTTTACAAATTTTTTTGCCCTGCTCCTTTTTCCGAAAGAGCAGGGCAAACACTATACTTGCAAAGATCGGGGGCAGGCTCAGACACCTTTCACTGCCGGCAAAGCAGGCCGCGAAACGACCCGGGTCCGGGGCGCTGCAGCCTTTTTTTGTTTCGAGACAAGGGCTGAAAACCGCCGGAGACAGAAAAAGAATGCCGGGATCAGAAACGCATCCGCCATGAGCCAGGCCAGCGGCGACGCAAAGCATGCCGCAGTGTAACCGAAGCGGGGAACTCCCGCAAAACCGACCAGGGCCCGGGCTGCCATTTCGCAGACACCGGCCAGGACCGCCAGACCGGAATACCCCATGCCCTGAATGGTAAAGCGCCAGATATTGACGATCGCCAGCGGGATATAAAACAGGGATGTCATTGTCAGGAAAAGCTTCGCGCCATATATCACCTCTGTCTCCGCCGCGTCGATAAAGAGCAGCGGGATCCTGTCCCCGAACACGATCAGGACGCCGCAGATAAACAGGGCGTAGATGCTTCCGATTTTCGTCGCCGCAAACACGCCTTCCCGGATGCGCTCCGGCTTCCCCGCGCCTGTGTTCTGACCCGCGTAGGTCGCCATGGTCCCTCCGAGGGCGTCAAACACGCAGCAGCAGAACATATGGATCTTCTGCCCCGCAGTGATGGAAGCCACCGCGGCAGATCCCAGGGAATTGACCGCCGTCTGCAGAATGACCGACCCGATGGCAGTGACGGAGTACTGAAGTCCCATCGGGAGCCCCATGCCGAGCAGCACCGCGCACTTCCTGCTGTCGGGTTGCATCTCCCGCGCCTCAAAGCGGAGCACCGGGAATTTTTTCTTCATGTAGAAGACGCACAGGATCCCTGAAAAAGCCTGCGCTACCACCGTCGCCATTGCCGGACCGTCCACGCTGAAACCAAGAAACACGATCGATACATAGTCCAGCACGATATTGATGAGGGAGGTCAGCACCAGGAACAGCACCGGGGTCTTCGAGTCGCCCAGCGAGCGGATGATGCAGGCCGTGCTGTTGTACAGGTACGTGGCGGGGATCCCCAGGAAAATGATGAATATATACCTGTAAGCATAGTCGATGATGTTGTCCGGCGTCGCCATAAAGACGAGGATCCGCCGGGTCATCAGCGCTGCCAGCGCTGTAAGCACGACTGCGATGACTGCGGTCAGCCAGATCAGATTGCCGATAAATTTCCGCATGTCCTTGTAATCGCCCGCGCCGAACCGCTGGGACACCGGAACAGAGAACCCGGAACAGGTGCCGATCACAAAGCCGTTGACCATGAAGTTCACTGCTGCTGTGGAGCCGACGCCCGCCAGGGCATCCACTCCGAGGAAACGGCCCACGATGATGGTGTCCGCCATGCTGTAAAACTGCTGAAACAATGTCCCGAAAAGCATCGGGATGGCAAATCCGAGGATCAGGGTCACCGGGTCGCCGGTGGTCATGTTCCTGGTCCTTCCTTTTCTTTCTTGTACTGCTTCCATTTCTTTTCTCTTTACTCCTTTATGCAAAATGGCCGAGTCTGCTGAGAGATGCAGCGGAAAAAGCGATAGCCGCCGGCTGAGAGTTCAGGACATTCCTTGCCGACGACGCGCGCGGACTTCCGGCAGCGGATCCCGGCATCCAATGGATGCACATCCGGCCGGAGATGCTTGAGCCAACGGGCGCGCGGAGGAGCGCAAGTGGAACTGTCCTGAACGAACACCAAGGCGGCGTGTCTTCTTCCGATGCATCTCTTCAGCCTCTCCGATGCAAAAATAAAAGAAGTGCCTGTGTCGATTTCAGGCACTTCTCAGGTTATTTCAATCCGGCACTATAGCACATTCGTCCGGTTTTGTGAAGTTTTTTCTTTTCCGCCTTTCTCAGAAGGGGAACAGGTACAGGGAGCCGTCCATACCGCTCATGTCGAGGCCGTAATACTGCTCTTTTCCGTTCTCGTCCGTAAAGGAAACCGCATACCCCGGCATATCCCCGTAGAACACCAGTGTCACCACCAGCGGGCGGTCCGGGGAAAGCTCCTCCTGGTGATACTTCTCGATCGTAAGCCAGGTCACCTCGCCCGCGTTGTTCATGTCCTTCGCGTGCAGGGTGTGGAATTTGAAGTTCTTCAGGGGCTTCTCCGCTGTGAACAGGACGCGGACCGGGGGATCGCCCGCGTCGGCGGTGAACTCGTCGTATGCGGCATAGGCTGCCAGGCCGTTCTCCGCGTAATCCACCTTTACCGGTACCGCTGCTTTTTCCGCCGCGCTGTTCTCTGCTCCGCTGTTCTCCGCTGCGCCGTCCAGCGCGTTTCCGAAGTACTGCTTCGCGATCTCAGGTCTCAGGTAAAGCCCCAGGCTCAGATATTTCATCTCCTGAAGCTCCGTGACCTCACCTTTTTCATTCGTGGCCACGCGCACAAATACCGGGATGAACGCCCGCACGTCCGGCAGGTTCCCTTCGCCGGAACGCGCCTGTTCCAGTTCTGCGGAGAAATTATACTGCACCGCGGTCATGGCATGGCCGTTGGCCGGATACTGACAGGAGATCATCGGAATCACGTCGCCGTACCAGTCCACATTTTCCTCCAGGGCGTCCATTTCCTGCAGGAAGCAGGAACCGCCGTACTGGTACCAGCTGAAAGCGTAGAAGGTCTCCCCGCAGAGCCGCATGGCGGCGTTCTGTTCCTCTGTCGGCCGGAAATCCTCCGCCTCCCGGGCGTAATCCATCCGCTCGAAGATCCAGAAATCGTCACCGGACTGCCAGTCATAGCCGAGACCCTGGTATCCCAGCTCCGAGTCTCCGTTTCCGATCTCCCGCAGCGCCAGGATCTCCTCTCCCATCACATTCGCGGTAAGTGCCTGGAGATCCACATCATAACCGGTGGTAAAGTTGCTTCCTCCGGAAAAGCCCGCGGAAGCCTCCTTCGGCGTCAGGCGGATCAGGGTGCCGAACTGCCTTCCTTCCGCATTCAGCCGGTCAAGAGCGAAATCCGCCTCCACATAGTGGGTGCCGTGGTCCTTGGAAAACAGAGCTCTTTTTTCCTCCGGGAAGAAAGAAATGCTCTTTTCCGGCCGGTCCTCCAGACCGTAGATGTTCCCGTTGTTCAGGAAGCACCATGTCCCGTTCAGGTAAGAGAGAACGTCCGCTTCCGCGTTCAGTCCATCCGGGTACGCCTCCTGCCAGGAAGCGGCTGCGGCGTTCTTCTTCGCGGCCAGGTACTTCCCCGGCCCCTTGACAGCGCCTGCGGCAGCCCCTGCGCCGCAGACCCCGATTGCAGCTGCCAGAAGGAACAGCACGACCCTGTTGCCTTTTTTCATCATGATCTTCTCCCTTCCCCGGCGCCCGGCCGGAACAGCGAAACACCCTTTGTCTGAAAAAACAGTATAACTTCCGCTACGGTCACACGAGTCAGAAATCTGTCGTGTTCCGTTTTACGATCCTGCAGGATACAGAGAAATGTTTCTCCGGAACAGTCTCTCCGCGCAGTGTGCGCATGAAAAGATCCACAGTCTCCCTGCAGATCTCTTCCGTCCGGTTGTCGATGCTGGTCAGCTCCGGCTCGCAGGCCACTGCCAGTGAGGAATTGTTGTAGCCTACAATGTTCAGATCCTCAGGAATGCTGAGGCCCCGCGCCGCGGCATATTTCACCGCGCCTACTGCCATTCCGTCGTCTGTTGCCACGACGGCGTCGAAATCCAGATTCCGGTACTGCAGCAGGAGATCCCGTGTCGCGTGAATGCGGTTCCTGAGTTTCAGCTTCAGTTCTCCCAGGGCCGGGCGTCCGGCCTCGGTCAGCGCCTCCTCATATCCCGCCATCTTTTCCCGGGCGCTGTAGGACTCGGAATCCGTAAGGAACAGGATCCTCTTCCGCCCGCGCCTGAGCAGGGCTCTGGTCACCTCACGCATGGCCTCGCGGTCCCCGCAGACCGCGGAGAAAACATTTTCTCCCTGCACGGCGCCGTTGATGACGAATACCGGCACCTGGGCAGCCGCCTCCCGGATATAATCCGTTTCTCTTTCGCTGGCACCGTTCCCCGCGTAGGCAGACCCCACCAGGATCAGGCCGTCGATCTTCTTTGAGAGAAGCATCTGCACATGCTGGGCCATGGATTCCTGCCGGAAGCCGCTGCAGCCCAGGATGCAGTTGTATCCGTGATTCCTCAGTCCTTCTTCCAGAAAAGAGATCGCGGAAGACATATAGAGATCGGAAATATCCGGCACCAGGATACCCGCTGTGTGCATGGTGTTCAGTCCCAGTCCCTGGGCAAACACGTTCGGTGTGTATCCTTCTTTTTCTATTACTTCCATGACCCGGCGTTTTGTCTTTTCGCTGACCTTGTCGCTTCCGTTCACCACCCGGGAGACTGTGGCGATCGAAACACCGGCCATCTTCGCAATGTCGTAGATATTCATAGATCAGGCACCTCTCCGCCCCGTTTCTTCTGTATCAAAACACTTCTCTGTGTTATGTAAGTGCTTACAACCGATTTACATCATCATACTCCTTCTTTTTCTCTGTGTAAAGCCCCTTTCTGCCGGCGGATCATCGTTCACGCAGCTGCAGGCAGAAACGATCATGCAGACAATCCCTGTGACCTTCCACCAGCCTGTGATCCCTCTGAAAGCCGAACGGCCCGGCCGGAAGCTATCCGACCGGGCCGGGCTGACACAACTATCATACCACAGGAGTCAGTTTCATTCTGATCTTCTCCTGTCTCCCTTTCTGCCCTGCTTATTCGCGTGCGTTCTTGTCGATGGCTTCCCAGAGACCGTTCAGGTAGGTAGCGCCCAGCGCGCGGTCGTAGAGGCCGTAGCCCGGTCTTCCGACCTCGTCCCAGATCATGCGGCCGTGGTCCGGGCGGACGTAGATGTCCTTCGGACAGGTCTCGTAGACCGCCTTCACGATGGCGTACATATCAAGGCTTCCGTCGCAGCTCAGATGGCTCGCCTCGCGGAACTTCCTGTAGCCCAGGAACTTCACGTTGCGGATGTGCAGGGCGGCGATGCGGTCCATCTCTCCGAAATGGCGGATGATGGAGGGGACGTCGTTCTCCGGGTTGGAGCCCAGGGAACCGGTGCAGAGGCAGAGAGCGTTCGCGGGGCTGTCGTGCAGCTTCACGATGCGGTCAAAGCCCGCCTGGTCGTGGGCAAGGCGCGGAAGGCCGAAGATGGGCCATGCGGGATCGTCCGGGTGGCAGGCCATCCTGACTCCCACTTCCTCGCAGACCGGGATGACCGCGTCCAGAAAGTACTTGTAGTTCTCCGCCAGCTTGTCCTCGTCGATCTCCTCGTAGCGCTTCATGGTGGCCTTCAGCTCCGCGAGACGCTCCGGCTCCCAGCCTGGCATGGAGAAACCCTTGGAATCCTTCAGGGTGTTCTCGACCAGCTGGACCGCGGTCAGTCCCTGCAGCTCGGCATCATCATAATACAGAGAGTTGGATCCGTCCTCCGGGATCTCTCTCGCCAGGTCCGTGCGGAGCCAGTCGAGGACCGGCATGAAGTTGTAAACGATGACCTTGACGCCGGCTTCCGCGAGATTGCGGATGGTCTCGATGTAAGCTTCGATATACTTGTCCCTGGTGGGAAGGCCCATCTTGATGTCCTCATGGACATTGACCGACTCGATGACCTCGCACTCCAGGCCAGCTTCCTTGATATCCTTCACATAAGCGGCGATCTCTTCCTTCGTCCAGACTTCGCCGGCCGGCTTGTAATCCAGAAATCCCATGACTCCGGTCATACCCGGGATCTGCCGGATCTGCTTCAGCGTCACCGGATCACTGTTCTTACCGTACCAGCGGAATGTCATCTTCATTTTATTATCCTCCTGTATTATCAATGCCCCTGTAAATGTTCTGCCTGTCAGGTTGTCTGCAGGCATTCAAAATGTATACCAGTTTCTCTGTCTGTAATCATAGGCCGGCAAACTTGAAATGTCAATCCCCCACCGCAGTATTTTCGATATTTTTTATCTAATATGCACAGTTTACTTTTCTTATTTGCTCCTGTAAAATAAAAACAGCTGAGGTTTACGCTTCAGGAATTCCGGTATACATTTTGACAACAGGAGCTCACATCTATGAAGAATGATTTAACGATCGTCCGGGATCAGGCCGAACCGTCATCTCCCTCTGCTACACTGGCGAAAGAGATCCACCACGCTCTCTGGGAAGAGATCTGTTCTCTGAAACGCCGCCCGGGCGAAAAACTCAGCGAAGCGAAGCTCGCCAGAGAATACAGCTGCAGCCGCATACCGGTCCGGGAAGCAGTAAAACAGCTGGCTGCGGAAGGCGCTCTGGAGGTATTTCCCCAGCGGGGAAGCTTCATCAGCCGGATCGATGTTTCCGAAGTCGAACAGACGCGGTATCTCCGGGAGGTGCTGGAGACCCGCGTGGTCCTGGATGATTTTGACAAGGGTCTCCTTGACCCCTTCGTCACCTATCTCCGGGCCATGGTGGACCAGCAGCAGGCCCTTCTGGAGTGCGGCGACCACGAGAAACTCACGGACATGGACACGGAGTTTCACAATCTCTTTTATATGATAGACGGCAAATCCTTTGTCATGGAGCACACCGGCCGGGCAAATATACATTATATCCGGGCCAGGCGTTTCGCTCTCCAGATCGAACGCAGCGAAGAAAAGAAAGAAGACGACAGCATCAACATCGTGAGCCAGCACCGCCGTATCGTGGAAGCTGTCACCCGGAAAGACCGCGCTGCCCTGGAGCAGGAACTGCTGCTGCACTTCCGGAACATCAACGCCACACTTTTCTCCAGTGAGATCTACAGAACCGATCAGAATGGCATCTTTCGAAAGAAAGAACCTCAGTGACCGGATGTCGTGCGCTGATATCAGAAAAAGCGGTCCCAGGAGCTGTATGCTCCTGAGACCGCTTTGCTTTGTCCGCCGTTTTAATTCTGATTATTGATACTGGCTGCAGCTGTTCAGCCCAGGTACTTCTTCAGGGTCGCCCGCACGGCGCCGGGTCCCGCGAGCTCCTCCTTGAAGAGCTCCTCGATCCGCTCCCCGATGCCGGCGGCATAGAGATCCGATCCGAAGATATTGGCATTGGAGAGGATCGCCTTCACCTTGCCGCCGACGCTGTCCGGTTCGCCGAGGGTGATGCCGGCAAGCTGGGCGGAGAGTTCCTCCAGCATGGGGTCGGAGGAGCGCTCGAAGGTCTTGCCTTCATCGTCCACGCCGATAAGATAGCGCAGCCAGCCTGCGATGGCCAGCGGGATCGCCTCCAGCTTCTTCGCGTCGCCGTATTTCGCCACATAGCTCTTGATGGTCTCGCCGTAGCGGATGCCCACCTTCTGGCTGGTATCCGTCGCGATGCGCTGGGGCGTATCCGGCATGAAGGGGTTCGGGATGCGGACGTCGATGACTTCCGCCACGAAATCCTCCGGGGAAAGGATGCCCGGGTCCGTGACCACCGGCATGCCCTCCACCGGGCCGATGCGGTGCACCAGCTCGTTCAGCTCCCTGTCCTTCATCTCGTCCGCGATGAGATCATAGCCCAACACGCAGCCGTACACTGCCAGCGCGGTGTGTAGCGGGTTCAGGCAGGTGGTGACCTTCATCCGCTCCACCTTGTTCACGGTGTCGCGGTCGGTCATGTAGACGCCGGCCTTCTCAAGAGCCGGGCGGCCGTTCGGGAAACGGTCTTCCACCACCAGATACTGCGGTCCCTCCGCGTTGACGAAAGGCGCGATAAAGGTGTTCTTCGAGGTGACCACCGGGGCGATGTCCTCAATGCCGAGTTTCTCGAGCTCTGCCTGCACGGAAGCCGCCGGCCGGGGCGTGATCTTGTCGATCATGGACCAGGGGAACGCCACCTGTGCCTCGTCGTTCACATAGGCGACGAACTCCGCCGGGACGAAGCCCTTCTTCTGCCACTCCTCCGCCATGGTGACGATGGAGCTCTTCAGCTTCTCGCCGTTGTGGCTGCAGTTGTCCATGCTGACCACTGCCACCGGGAACTTTCCGGCCTTGAAGCGCTCAAACAGCAGCGCGGTGACCACCGCCATTGCGGAGCCGGCCTTCTCCGGGCCGTTGTCGATATCTGCCTGGATGAAGGGGAAGAAGGCGCCCGCGGCGTTCTTCAGTGCATAGCCTTTTTCAGTGATGGTGAAGGAGCACATCTGGAATCCGGGATCCGCGAAGATGCCCTTCAGCCTGCCCCAGGCCGCCGGCTCGGAGGACTGGGCCTTGATGGCCTCGGTCAGGGAGCCGATCACCTGCTTGTCGATGTTCCCGTCCGCCTTCAGGGTGACGCCCAGAACCAGGTTGTCGTAGGGTTTGTAGATCTTGTCCACCACGTCGAAGTCGAAGGTCTCGACGCAGGTGATGCCCTTGTCAGAAAGTCCCTCGCTGATCAGCCGGTCCGCCAGACCGCCGATGAAGATGCGGAAGATGTTGCCGATGCCGAAGTGGATCCACACCGGTGCTTTCTTTGTATTCTTTGCCACAGCCGCGACATCATAGGCCGGAAGCTTTACGCCTGCAGCCTCCCATGCCGCCCTGTCCTTCAGTCCTTCCAGAGTCAGTTTCATGATGTTTCTGTCCTTTCTGCCCCGCTTGTACGCAGGGCTGCGGTCCCCCGCATAAGCAGGGCTGCTTATTCACCCTTCGCGTTCTTGTCGATAGCTTCCCACAGGCCGTTCAGGTAGGTGGCGCCGAGGGCGCGGTCGTAGAGGCCGTAGCCCGGTCTTCCGACCTCGTCCCAGATCATGCGGCCGTGGTCCGGACGGACGTAGACATCCTTCGGACAGGTCTCATAGACCGCCTTCATGATGGCGTACATGTCAAGGCTTCCGTCGGAGCTCAGGTGGCTCGCCTCGCGGAACTTCCGGTAGCCCAGGAATTTCACGTTGCGGATGTGCAGGGCGGCGATGCGGTCCATCTCGCCGAAGTGGCGGATAATGGAGGGGATGTCGTTCTCCGGGTTGGAGCCCAGGGAACCGGTGCAGAGGCAGATGGCGTTCGCGGGGCTGTCGTGCAGCTTCACGATGCGGTCAAAGCCCGCCTGGTCGTGGGCAAGGCGCGGAAGACCGAAGATAGGCCACGCCGGATCGTCCGGATGGCAGGCCATCTTTACGCCCACTTCCTCGCAGACCGGGATGACCGCGTCCAGGAAGTACTTGTAGTTCTCCGCCAGCTTGTCCTCGTCGATCTCCGCGTAGCGCTTCAGGGTCGCTTCCAGCTCGGCAAGGCGCTCCGGCTCCCATCCCGGGAGGGAGAAGCCCTGGGCGTTGTCCAGAGTGTTCTTCACCAGCTGGATGGGGGTCAGTCCCTGCAGCTCTGCGTCGTCATAGTAGAGGGAGTTGGAGCCGTCCTCCGGGATCTCCCGGGCAAGGTCCGTGCGGAGCCAGTCCAGGACCGGCATGAAGTTGTAGATGATGACCTTGACGCCGGCTTTTGCCAGGTTGCGGATGGTCTCGATGTAGGCGTCGATATATTTGTCCCTGGTGGGCAGGCCCATCTTGATGTCCTCGTGGACGTTCACGGACTCGATGACCTCGCACTCCAGGCCCGCTTCGCGGACATCCTTCATGTAGTCTTCGATCTCCTCAGGAGTCCAGACCTCTCCGGCCGCCTTATAATCAAGGAAGCCCATCAGGCCGGTCATGCCCGGGATCTGGCGGATCTGCTTCAGGCTGACGGAATCACTGTTTTTTCCGTACCAGCGGAATGTCATCTTCATAATGATAACTCCTTTCAGAAATCAAAGGTAAAAGCTACTTTCCGGATAGACGGGTCATGGGAATCCACAAAGTCAAAGGCCTTCTGGGCGTCGGTCAGCTTGAAGGTATGGGAGACCGCGCCGGTCAGGTCCACTTTGCCTTCTTCGATCAGCCTGATGACCTCTCCGAATCTGCGGTTCTGGAGTCTGGAACCGCGCACATCCAGCTCCTTGGAGGTGATGACGAACTGGTTGATCTCATCCTGCGCCACAGAGAATCCCATGGTGATGACCCGTCCCGCGTTACCGGTGGCTTTGCAGGCAGTCAGCAGGCTGCCGTGGAAGCAGGCTGCGTCGATGGTGACGGTGGGGCCGTAGCCGCCGGTCAGTTCCTTCGCCTTCTCGACTACGTCTTCCTTTTTGCTGTTGATCACGTCTGTCGCGCCGTTCTTCAGGCAGTCATCCAGCTTTTCGTCGTCGATATCGACCATGATCAGCTTGTGGGGATGATACAGTCTTGCGATGCGGAGGATGCTGGTCCCCAGCGCTCCCGCGCCGATGATCATGAGGTCGTCCTCCTCCGTGAGCTCTGCTCTGGAACAGCTCTGCACCGCGATGGTGGTGGGCTCGATCATAATAGCATCCACGTCAGAGATGCCCTCCGGCAGCAGATAGCACTTGTCTTCCGGCACTGCCATCCACTGGCGGTAGCCGCCGTCGATGTGCACGCCGCGGACCTTCAGGCTGCCGCAGACGTTCGGACGGCCATGGCGGCATGCCCAGCATTTCCCGCAGGCGTTCACCTGGTCCACGATGACACGGTCACCGACCTTCACCCGGGTCACGCCCTCACCGATCGCCTCGACCACACCCACGTTCTCGTGGCCGATGATCCTGGGATAGGTGGCCGCAGCATTGGTGCCGTGATAGATCCCGCCGTCGGAACCGCAGATGCCGGCTGCCGTCATGCGGATCATTACATTGTTTTCACTGTCCAGTACCGGCTTCTCCTCGTCAACAACGCGAAGATCCCCCGGCTTCATTACTCTCACTGCCTTCATTTTCCGTCTCCTCTTTTCTGAAATACTGCGGATACGCTATCCTCAGCTTCTGTTCGTTGGCCACCCATCTTCCGAGATGCAGAGTGATCAGCTTTTCCGCATGCTCCGGATCCTTTTCCCGGATCGCGCCGATGATCTCTTCGTGGTCATCGATGGAATCCAGATAGGAATCATAAAAAGTCTCAAGAACTCTTACTCTGTCGTAGTGGATCATCGGTCCTCTGGTGCTCCGGTAGATGTAATCGCATCCGGTGATGCTGTAGAAATACCTGTGGAGCTCGTTGTCCTTTTCCAGCGCCTTCTCCATATCTCTTCTTCCGTAATGGAAGCGCTGCAGGTCCACATTCTCCTCCATCCACAGGAGATCCTTCTCCGTCGCCATATCGCAGCAGCGCCGGAGAATGTCCTTTTCGATCAGAAGGCGCATCAGGCGCACCTCCTGTATGATCTCCGTATCGATCAGCGCCACTTTGATGCAGCGCTGCGGATAGACTTCGATGATCTCCGATTCGCTCTTCAGCTGATTCAAAGCCTCGCGGACGGGAGTGCGGCTGACACCGAGCTGCTCGGCGATCACCACATCGTTCAGCGTGCAGCCCGGTTCCAGGTTCAGGTTCGCGATGTTTTCTCTCAGAACGGCGTATGCATAATCCCGCGCGTTTTCTCCTTTTCTGCGCGGCTCAAAAACCAGTGTCATAACTCAGTAAACTCAGCCTCCCATAATCGCGTTCGCCACGCCGACAGAGATCGCCGGGACGTAAGTGACCAGGGCAAGGACCGTGAAGTTCGAGATCATGAAGGGCACCATAGCCTTCACGTTTTCGGAGAGTTTGTTGCCTCCGATGGCCGTCGCGGCAAAGAGACACACACCAACCGGCGGCGTGCAGAGTCCAAGGACCAGGTTCATGACAACGATCAGGCCGAACTGGACCGGGTCCACACCGACCTGGGAAGCCACCTGCAGCAGCACCGGGAAAAGGATCAGCAGCGCGGCGATGGTCTCCATGAACATTCCTACAAAGATCAGGAAAAGGTTGATCAGCAGCAGGATGATGTACTTGTTGGTGGTAAGGCTCAGCATTGCGTCCGCGATCATGGACGGGATGCGTTCTTTTGTCATGATGTAGGCGAAGACGTTTGCGAAAGCGACCAGGCCCATGATGGCCGCGGCGCTGGAAAGCGTCTGGCGGAGGCAGCCGTAGAAGCTCTTCAGATTCAGCTTGCGGTAGATCAGGAAGCTGACGATAGTTCCATAGACGATGCAGACGATGGACGCCTCGGTGGGGGTCATTACGCCGCCCATGATGCCGAAGAGGATGATGAAGGTCATGAGGATGGCCCAGAAGGCTTCCTTTCCGGACTGGATCATCTCTTTCATCGTGGCGCACTTCTCACGGAAAGGATAATTGTGCTTCTTTGCCTGGTACCAGCAGACAAAGCACATGCCGCCGCCCATCAGAAGACCGGGGATAATGCCTGCCATGAACATCTTGGAGACCGACAGTCCGGTCATGGTAGCCGCGATGATCATCGGGACAGAAGGCGGAATGATGGGGCCCATGCAGGAAGAGGAAGCAGTGACTGCCACAGCAAAGGGCACGTCGTAGCCCTGGTTCACCATCATGGGGATCTCAATGCCGCCCAGGGAGACCGTATCTGCCAGAGCGGTTCCGGAAATGCCCGCAAAGACCATGGATGCAAGGACGTTGGCGTAGGCAAGACCGCCGCGCAGATGGCCGATGCAGGTATCCGCGAAGTCCAGCAGCTTGTCAGAGATGCCGCCCTGGTTCATCAGGTTTCCGGCGAAGGTGAAGCCCGGAATGCAGAGGAGCGTGAAAGAATCCATTCCCGCGAAAAACTTCTGGGCAAAGGTGGACACCGGCATTCCCGCGCCGATGAAATAGAGGCAGGAAGCGATACCCAGAGAAAAAGCGACCGGGACGCCGACAGCCAGGCATACCACAAAGGAAATAAAGAGAACCGGTACCATTTATGCCACCTCCTTGTTGAAATCGCGGAACATCTGGATCAGGCGGAATACCAGGCTGATGCAGAGGAAAGTGAACAGAAGGATCTGGGAGAAATAAATGTACTGCATCGGGATCTGCATCGCCGTGGAGACCATGCGGAACTTGATGAATACAAATGTAGGCTCAGCCTGAGTCAGGATGAATACGCTGATCAGAAGCATCGCAGCAGTGCAGGCGATCCGGATCACCTTATTCACTTTGTGAAGCCCCTTCGCCTCAAGAAAATCCTTCAGGAATTCGACGCACACAAATTCATCTTTCAGGATCGCGACGCCGCAGCCGAAGGCTACCATGTAGATGAAGGTGTAGCGCGCCAGCTCCTCGGTCCAGGACGGAGCGGAAGGAAGGAAGTTTCTGCTGAAGATCTGGACGATGACGCAGAAACAGAACGCCAGATAAAAGACGCTGCCGATCGCAGTCAGCACTTCCGTGTAGCACTTGACCAGCTTGTCAAAACCGCTTTCGTTTTTCATACTCTCTCCTTATAAAAAATCACTCTGCTGTCTTAAAAAAGCGGCCGGTAAAACCGGCCGCCTTATTACCCATCTTATTACTTGTTCGGGTTCGCAGCCTCGATCTCCTCGTACAGAGCCTTCTGGCTGTCGGTCAGGATCGGAAGCACACCGGCGATCATTGCGTCAGCAAACTCCTTCTGATCGACATCGATGAAGGTCATTCCTTCTTCCTTCAGCTTGTTTTCGAACTCGGTCTCGTTCTTGATGAACAGCTCGTGCTCGAAATCCTGAGCGTGCTTTCCTGCGTCAAGAACGACCTGCTGAAGGTCTGCCGGAAGAGCGTCGAACTGCGCCTTGCCCATCGCGATGTAGACCCATGCGCGAAGGTGTGCGGTCTTGACAAGATACTTCTGGACCTCGTAGAAGGACTGATTCTGGATCATGGCAAGCGGGTTCTCCTGAGCTTCGATGGTTCCGGACTGCAGGGAGGTGAAGACCTCAGACAGAGCCATGGGAGTGGGCTTCGCGCCGATAGCGGAGAATGCAGCGACGGTCATCGGGGACTGCGGAGTTCTGATGATCAGGTTGTTGCAGTCCGCAATGCTGTGGATCTCTCTGTTGGAGGTGATGTAACGGGGACCTCTGGTGAAGTAGCCGATGACCTTCATGCCGCTCTCTTCCATCAGGCCTTCCAGCTTCTTTCCGACTTCGCCTTCCAGAACTGCCGCCATGTGCTCGTCAGACTGGATCAGGTACGGCATACCGATCATGCCGAGATCCGGCTGATAGGTCTGCATAGACTCGCCGGTGAAGGTCAGGTCGCAGCCGCCCTGCTGAAGGATGGACTGGATCATGTCGACCTCGGAGCCAAGCTGGGAGTTCGGATAGACCTCAACCTTGATCTGGCCGTTGGAGTTCTTTTCCACCTGCTCCTTGAAATCCAGGGAAGCCAGATGCCAGGAGTCATTCTCAGCGTTGTTGTGGCCGATGGAGATGGTGTAAGCAGCTTTGCTGGTATCCACTCCGCTGTCAGCTGCCGGAGCTGCTGCTTCAGCTGCCTTGGTCTCGGCCGCTGCCGGTGCCGCTGCTGTGGTCGTGCTGGAGGATCCGCCGCCGCAGGCTGCGAGGGAAACTGCCATAGCTGTGGTCAGAACGAGTGCTGCGATTCTTTTCTTCATAACTTTTCTCCTTTTTGTGATGTGAACTCCGCGCTGCATTTTAATATACTAATATATTACTATGCTTATGATAACATACATTTCCCGCATGTCAATACTGAATATGTCAATATTTCAGATTTTCAGTTCGTTAAATAATTAACGTTTTGTGAATGTTGCATACAATGAAGCGGACGAGCTGAGGGGGACTGCCCTTTTCGGGTAAAACAGAAAGGGCCGGTCCATCTTCCGATGTACCGGTCCTTTTGCATTCATGTATCCGTTTTGAAATACTCCGGGTGTTTCGCCCGGATCCGTTCTTCATATCTGATCCCCCGCTCCAGATGCACCCGCATGATCTCCGCTGCCCTGTCTTCATCCTTCTGCCGCATGGCGTGAACCATATGGTCGTGATCCTCCACGGCTTCACGGTAGCTTTCGTCTTCCATCTCCAGAGTCCGCACCCTGTCGTAGTGGATCATCATTCCCCGGATAAAGTGATGGATATGACCGCACTCGGCAATATCGTACAGCTTTTTATGGAATTCGTTGTCCAGCTGCATGGTCTGCTCCGGGTGCTTCCTTTCCAGGAAGAACTGCTGCATCGCGACTGAATCCTCAAACCATTTCAGGTCCGTCTCCTCAGCCTTCCGGCAGCAGATCCGGATCATTTCCATCTCAAGTACAGTCCGGAAATGGCGCACTTCCCGGATCATGCCCAGGTCGATCAAAGCGACCTTCATCCCCCTCTGGGGATAGATCTCAATGATCTCGGACTCACTTTTCAGCTGGTTGATTGCTTCCCGTACCGGTGTTCTGCTGATCCCCAGTGCCTCAGCGATCTCCACATCGTTCAATATGCTCCCGGGAGCCAGATTCAGGCTGACGAGATTCTCCCTGATCACCGTATAGGCGTAATCCCTGGCAGTCGATCCCGCAGCGCGTTCCGCAACATCAAGTTTCATGGGCCACTCTTTCTGAACTATCAGTAATATATTACTGGTATTGTACTAGAACAGCTCATTCCGCGTCAAGTTTCAGATGTTACTGTCTCTGCTTCTTTTCGATCAATCCGCTGATCTGCTTTGACACCTGGACAGGATCCAGGTCCTCTCTTTCCTCTGCTGCCTGTTCCTTCAGCTCCGCCAGAAAATCGTGAAGCGTCCGAACCGGGGTTCCGTCACCCACTGCCAGCACCGCGTGCCGGTTGGTAAAGACCCCGGCGACCCGGCAGGGTATGCCGCTCATCCCGTTCCGGTCCAAGGCTTTCCTCACAAGCCTCTCCTGCTTTTTGTCCAGGGCCACCGGATTGGGGATCGCGATATCCGCCTCATTCATGTGCTGGTTCCAGGGGCCTTCCCCTTTTCCGGCAGTAATGGTGCCTGCAAACCCGAAACAGTTGATACCGATGACCTCCGACTTCATGATTAGAAACGCCAGCAGCGTCGTCAGCTCCCCGTCCACACGGATGGTGCCGGGATAAACGATCCCCACCTTGTGCCGTCTCGCGAAGGTCATCAGCTGGGACAGTGTCTCCAGCATTTCATGTTTTCCGCCGTTGGAAAGATGCGGCTCCCGCTTTTTCACTCCGGAGCGGATCCGTTTTTCTTCCTCTGCAGCATTGTGATCCTTTTTCCAGATACCCCCGGTCAGCCGGGAGAACAGGTCGCTCCAGTCCCAGCCGTACCGCCGCATCATCATCGGCAGAATAAAAATAAGAAGGATCGCGAGCAGGAACGGAAGGATCTGCTCATAAGTAAACGCCGCATATTTGATCTGCATCATCCGGGTCCTCCTTTTTCTGTCCGTGCCTCGCAGCGCGGCCGTTCATTCCGTAGTGACCACTACTTTCATATAATTGCCCGGATTTTTTTCGATGTCCCGGATGGTTTCGGAAGCATCCTCCAGTGTGACTGTCTTTGTCAGAAGTTTCGTCATGTCGACCTTCCGGGTCCGGATCAGTTCCAGCGCTTCTTCAAACTCGCCGGCGCTGGTACGCGCCCCGCGGATATCGATCTCTTTCCTGGTGATCAGGTCGGTGGGCAGCGGAGTCTCTTTCTTCGGCCACCCTGTCAGGGTGATCCTGCCCGCGTGGCTCACGTAGTCCAGCGCAGCCCGGATCGCGGGATTCGCGCCGCTGCACTCCATGACCAGCTGCGCCATGTCGCCTCCCGTGATCTCCGAGATCGCCGCAGCAGCGTGGTCTTCTCCCGAATGGATGGTATATTCGATCCCGAGGGACTTTGCGAAGTCCAGCCGCTCCTGCACCAGGTCAAGGAGAATGGCGTGGGCGCCGTACGCCTGTGCCGCCAGGCCGGCCGCCAGACCAATAGGCCCGGCGCCGATGATGGCGCAGTATTCACCTGCCTTCAGGCCGCCTCTGTGGATCCCGTGAAGAGAGATGGTCAGCGGCTCTGCCAGTGCCGCCTGGATATCCGTCATGTCGTCCGGCACCGGGACCAGCATGTCCGCCGGGTGACAGAAATACTCCGCCATGCCGCCGTCCACATGGACTCCCAGCACGTGCAGATCCGTGCAGCAGTTGGTGCGGCCGATGCTGCAGGGATAACAGTGACCGCAGTAAAGATACGGGTCCACCACAACCCGGTCTCCCGGCTTCAGCCCCTTCGGATTATGCTCGGGGATGGAGATGATCTCTCCTGCAAGCTCGTGCCCGATCACTCTGGGGTAGCTGACCAGTCCGTTGGTCCCTCGGAATGCGCCGATGTCGCTTCCGCAGATCCCTGCCGCGTGGATTTTGAGAAGCGCTTCTCCGGCCTCCGGTTCCGGCATCGGAAGATCTGTACATCCAACGATCCACGGCTCATCCAGTTTTACTGCTTTCATGGTGTACCTCCCCTCTCTGGGCGTGTTTAATATTCTAATATATCACCGTATTAATAATATACTAACCCGCATGTCATAATCAAGGGGAAACGAAGAATTTCCTTCACTGCTGCTTTGGATAATCCGGCAGCAGGACGGCCAGCATCACCAGGCCCGCCAGCGCGTAAAACACATATGCCGGAGCATAGCTGCCGGTCAGGTCCGCTGCCATGCCGTTCACGGTGCTGAACATCAGCCCGCCCAGGGCGTAGAAGAACTGGCAGTTTTTCAGGGTGCGGGCATAGGCTGCCTGCGGCGCGTAATCACCCGCAATGATGGAGATACCCACCGAGCTCTCCGAGATTCCCAGCGCATACACCAGTAGGACAAAATACAGTACAGGGTACGGCAGAAAAGCCGTCAGGCTGAACAGGAACAGCGTCGCGGCCACAAGAAGTGTGCAGTCCCGGAGCATCCTTCTCCCGCCGAAACGGTCGGCGAATTTTCCCACCAGGATCTTTGAGGGGATCAGAAAGAAGCCCATGGCCGAGACAAGCAGCGCCACCTTCCCCATCTCATAGCCGCTGGTGCGGAACAGCATGGAGAAGCCTGCCGCAGGCTGGAACGCCAGGAGGCCCATGAGGACCATGCCGATAAGCAGCCGCGGATGATCCGTCAGGCGGAAATCATCGGATATTGCTCCGGAACGATTGCCTGAACTGCCGCCGACCGCGGTCTCCACTTCTTCCCGACCACATTCTGCTGCTTTGGCTTCCTTTAGGGTGCGCTCTGTATCTTTCACTCCCTCCCCGCTGCACACTCCGGCCATCTCCTCTTCCGCCGGATGATCCTTCACAAAAAGGAGCAGCGGGACACAAAGCAGCAGGATCACCGCGCCCTGGAAAGCAAAGGCAGCGGAGAGCCCGTATCCCTCCACCATCCTTGTGGCGAGCACAGGGATGATCATTCCCGCCAGACCGCTGCCGGCAGCCGCGATGCCGATGGCGGTGCCGCTGTGCCGCGGGTACCATCGTCTGAGAAGGATCGACGCCGGGATCATCCCGCCGAGGCCATAGGCCACGCCGAAGAGGGATGTCGCAAGAAAATACAGCCTGGCGTCCGGCGTGAACGCGAGAATGCCAAAGGCCGCTGCCGCCACAAGAAAGGTCAGGACGCATCCCTTCCTGATATCCAGCGCGCGGAAGTACCGGTCCGACTGCGTCATGACGATCATGGCGAAGATCTGCCGCATGGTGGTGAGCAGGAAGACCTGGGTGTTAGTAAAGCCCTTCATCTCCCGGATATACGGAAAATACACGGAAAAGGCCGTGCTAAGTACTCCCATGTTCACAAAGAGCATGAGGACGCTGCAGAAGCAGTTCAGCATTCTGTCACGACGCAGTTCCATATACATTTCTCCTCTTGAAAATAATGATCGATGATTTTCCATGCAATACATACTATAGCATAATCCGGCAGAATGACTCCTGCCGGATTTTACTGCAGTTTCGCTGCAAAAAACTCCCCGCCGGTCGTATCTCCGGCGGGGTCCTGCGCTGATCCTTCAAAGAGTCCTGCGCTGCTCTGCAGCAGCCCGGCTGGTTATTTCAGAATATCCTGGATGGTCTTGAAGATCCCGTGTACTTCCTGGCTGTACTCTTCCGCCGCCATGTAAGAAGGCTTCAGTCCCAGCTCCGCAAGTTCTTTCTGATACTCCGGATCCTTTGCGATCTGCTCCGCAAGTCCTGCCCAGTACCAGAGGATGCGGACGTCGGTCCCTGCCCGGAGGCTGATGCCGCGGCTGGTGCTCCAGACAGCGTCGTACCCGAGTTCCCGGAAGGTGGGCGCGTCAGGAATCGCCTCGACCTTCTCTTCACTGAGGATGCCGACGATCATCAGTTTTCCGTCCGGCAGCAGCTTGTACACGTCAGAGACAGTCAGTGCACCGCCGTCCAGCGCGCCGGAAAGCACCTGCTCCCTGACGGCTCCGGAGCCGTTGCAGGCAACTGCGTTGAGGTCAAGTCCCGCCCGTTTCAGAAGCTCCACCGCCATGCCGCCGTCGGTGTACTCGCCCGGCGTTCCGATCTTCAGCTCGCCCGGATGCGCTTTCGCGTAGTCGACAAATTCCTGCGGCGTCTTGAAAGGCGAGTGCTCCGTGCTGACCGCGATGAGACGGCTGTCGACGTTGATCCGCGCCGCGGGAACCATCGCCACCTCAAAGTCGAAGGGCACCTGGTTCGCTCCTGTTCTCACAAAGCCGGGGCCCGGATCGGAAAGGAACAGGGTGTATCCGTCCGTATTCGTGGTCATCAGGTATTTTGCGCCTTCAAAACCGGAGCCGCCTGAGACGTTGTTGATGCTGATGGACTGGCCGGTGTACTTCTCCGCGTACTTCGCGAAAATACGTCCTGTGCTGTCCATGGCGCCGCCGGCAGCGTAGGGAATGACAAGCTCTATCCCCTTTGAAGGATAATTCAGGCTCTCCAGCTTCTGCGGCGTGGCGCCCGGTCCTCCTTCAGCAAAGGAGACACCCGGGAGAACAAGCGAAACAGTTACTGCAAGTGCTAAAACGATCCCTTTTTTCATAACGATTCTCCTTTCTGCGCTGTGCGGCCCTTCCCGGTCTCCGGAGCTTTCGATAATTCAGTATTTTTCCGCGGGAAGGCTTGTATTTTCTGTGATTTCAGAGTAACATCTCTTCATCACATACACAATCAGTTAAAATCTGTTGTTTCCACAACCATACGCTTGTATCAGGAGAAAAATATGAACCGGCTTCTGGAATACTTCGTCGTCTGCGCGGAGGAGCTGAACTTTTCCCATGCGGCACAAAAACTTCATATCAGCCAGCAGGCACTGAGCAGCAGTATTCAGAAACTGGAGAAGGAATATCAGGTGCAGCTGTTTGAACGGAAGCCCCGGGTGAAGCCCACGGAGGCGGGACGGCAGCTGCTGATCCGGGCACGGTATATTCTTTCCGCGGAGGAGGATCTCAGGACTACGCTGTCCGCCCTCTCGGACAGTGCCTCCGGAAGCATCACCATCGGCAGTTCCGTTCTTCGCGCCAGAATGTTCATGCCCTCCCTCTGGCCTTCCTATCACAGCCAGTACCCGAAGGTACACATCTCCCTGAAGACCAGCAACAGCAGTCTGATGACGGACGAACTGCTGGATGGAGACATCGACCTCTACATCGGGCAGTGTTACCAGACCCTCCCGGCGTTCAATGTACAGCTGCTGGCGGAGGAGCCTTCTTTCTGCATCGCCTCCCGGAAACTGCTGGAACAGTACCTGACAGAAAAAAACCTCCGGGATCTGAAGGCGCGGTCCGCGGAGGGTATTTTCCTGGAAGAGCTGTTCAGGTTCGCTGACTTTCCCTATATTCTGGTCGCCGGATCGCGGGCAAGGAAAAATATGGACCACTACTGCCACGAACACCGGCTTCTGCCCCACGTCATTTTTGAGAGTCCCAGCACGTCCCTCGTCTGTGAGCTCAGCGGCGCAGGCCATGGCGTCGGCATCGCTGCCCAGATCGCGATCCCGGATTCCTGGTATGCCCGGGAGGATCTTCTGCTTCTTCCCCTGAAGGACGAGATCCTTTCCGCCCGGATCGGCCTGGTCTCCCTGAAGGAACGGCAGTATGCCCCGTTCATAACGGATTTCATGAAGACCGCGGTCTCATCGATCAGGGACACTTACAAAAGGATCGACGCCCTGCGCGGGAGATGACTGCTGAAGACAAAAAACAAGGCCGTTTATCGTGCGGCTCAGAGAAAGGCTTTGGGATATTTTCGGGATGTCTCTGGGATGTCTTTGAGATGTCTTTGAGATGTCTTTGTTACGGTTTTTCATGCTGACATATGCATTAACTGATTTTATAGATTGCATATGTCATTTAAGCATGTCCTGAGCACGAAGATCCGGTTTTATCAGGAGATTGACATACGAATTCACATATTTTACTGATTTCATATGTCGCCTGAGGGCGCCCAACTCTCTGAGATCCGGTTTTCATATCATTTTTGACATATGCATTGCTGCTTTTTTGGGAATGCGTATGTCATCTGAGCATATATGGCTTCCTGAAAGCGGATTGTTATCTGTGTTTTGACATATGCATTTTCACATTTCAGGGATTTCATATGTCACCGGACGAAATATAAGGGGCCGCCGCGTCTTTTTATGACACGGCAGCCCCGTTTCTTTGCCTCTTTTTATATCGTTCTGTCAGAACGTCACGTCCCGGTACACCATCTCACCGTTCTTCACGGTCAGCACCGGCTGGTACACCCGGTGTCCCACAATGGTGTGCTGGTTCTCCGCACCATAAGGCCGGTCTCCGTGGACTGTCTCCATGTCCACCGGGCGGAACACGGCGATGTCCGCCGGATGGCCCGCGGTGAGGGAGCCTGCGGAGTCAAGGAGTCCCAGCTGTCCCGCGGGATTCACGGTCGCGCACTCGATCACCTTCTCAAAAGGAATGCCCAGCGCCGTATACTTCGCGATCTGCATCGCCATGCTGAAGGCGGTGGGACGGAGGTTCATGCTGAGCTTCGTGGTGTCGGTGGCGATGAAATCCGGAAGGAAGCCCTGGGCGATGGCCGCCTGGGCCACCGGCATTCCGAAGTGGGCCCTGGCATCGGCCGCCTCGAAATACACACCTCTTTCTCTCGCTTCCCAGGCCTCTTTGATGACCTCTCCCTTTTCATCGATGAGATCCGGCCCGATGTTCATGTACATGTGGGTGATGGTATCGCCCTTCCTCAGGATCTTCAGGAGATCCGCCAGCGGTCCCGGCGGGTTCGTGCAGTGAACCATGACAGAGACGCCCAGTTCCTCGCCGAGCTTCACCGTCTCCTCCAGTACCTTGTAGCCCAGATCCTTCACGATGGGCGCGCTGGTGCGGAGCTTCAGTCCCACAAGGCGGCCGCCGGCCTTCTTCCCGAAGCGGTCAAAGCACTCTTTGATGCTCGCCCGGTCCCAGTGGGCCGGATTCACGTCCTCAAGGCACCCCGGCAGGCTGTCCAGTCCGGTGGTGCAGACGTTCAGATAGGCCTGCACATTCACCCGCAGCCGCTCCAGGATCCCCTGATGATAAATATAGTTGGCGCAGCCGGTGCTGCCCGCGTCCACGACCGTCGTCACTCCGGAGGCGAAGCAGCTGGCTTCCGTCGGCAGGCCGATCTTCGCCAGGGGCTGCACATGGGCGTGATGGTCGATAAGTCCCGGCACCACATAGCACCCGGAGGCATCGATCACATTGTCCTTCGCTGTGCAGGGAAGATCCTTCCCGATCTCCTTTATCACAGCGCCCTCCGCCGCGATGTCAAATACTCCGTCCGTCCTGTTCATCGGGTCGACGATATGTCCGTTCTTAATAACAAGCATGGATAAACCTCCCGTTTTATCTCATTGGAAGAAAGCCCCCACTTCGGAGACACAGAACCGTCCCCTGTCTCCTTCTCCATTATACAGGAAGCCCCGGACGTTTTGAGACGCCCGGGGTTCCGAACCATATGGCAAGTCCCTCTCGGAACCAAACCGACGACACAACAGCCTGTTCTAAGCTCATACTTCGCCTTTGGCTCGTATTCGCTAAGAACGTCTGTATGGAACGCACTAAGCTCGACAGTTCCTTCGGAACTGTGACCTCGCTAAGTGCTCCTCACAACAGCCTGTTACATCAGCCGTCCTCTTCAGAGGTGTCGAATTCCTTGCCCGCGGCCTCTGCAGCCTTCTTATCCTGCATGTTCTTCCGCACGGTCATCGCGCAGGAGACCACGGTGATGATCAGGAATGCCATGGCGATCGGTCTGCTGAGGAACACGGTCCAGCTGCCGTGGCCGGCCTGGAGCGCCTGGCGCAGGTTCTCTTCGAACATGCTGCCGACGATGAAGCCGATGATCAGCGGCGTGCTCGGAATCTTCAGGACCTTGAACAGCAGGCCCAGGAGACCGAAGAACAGGATGCACTGCACGTCGAACACGCGGCTGTTGGAGGAATATCCGCCGACGCAGCACATGACCACGATGCAGGGAAGCAGAATGTGCTTCGGAATGTCAAGCAGCTTTACGAAGATCGGAAGGCCCGCTCTCTCGAAGATCAGCATGAAGATCGAGGAGATGATGAGCGCCAGGTAAATACCGTAGACATACTGTCCGGACTTGTTGAAGATCAGCGGACCCGGACTGATGGCGTGGACCTGAAGGCCGCCCAGGAAGATCGCGGAAACGGTGTTGCCCGGGATACCCATGCAGAGCAGCGGGATCATGGAGCCGCCGATGGTCGCATTGTTCGCGGTCTCGGAAGCGATGACGCCGTCGATGATGCCGGTGCCGAACTTCTCCGGATACTTGGAGCGGTTGCGCGCCGCGGTGTAGGCAAGAAGGCCGGAGGTGGAACCGCCGATGCCGGGCAGGATGCCGATGCCGATACCGATGATCGAGGAGATGATGGTGTTCGGGATCTGCTCCATGAACTTTTTCATGGACAGACCGTAACCTTTCAGTTTGTATTTCTTCTTCTCCATCTTGTCCGCCAGGTGTTCCCTGCCGAAGCCGGAGAGGATGATGTCGGTGATAGCGAAGACACCGATCAGGAGCACGGTGATGTCAAAGCCGGACATCAGCTGGTAATTGCCGAAGGTAAAGCGGACCACTGCGTCGATGGGAGCCATACCGACCATGGAAAGAGCGATGCCGATGAGACCGGCGATCAGGCCGTTCAGCATGTCCTTGCCGGAAAGGGAGGCGATGATGGACAGCGCGAAGACCGCGACCGCGAAGTAATCCGCCGCGCTGAACAGAAGGCAGACCTTCGCGAGCAGCGGGGAGACAAACATCAGGGCGAAGATTCCGAGAACCGAGCCCAGGAAGGAGAACAGGATGCCGACGCCGAGAGCGCGGCCCGCTTCACCCTTCTCTGCCATCGGGCCGCCGTCGAACACGGTGGAGATGGAGGACGGGGTACCGGGGATCTTCAGCAGGATGGCGGAGATCAGGCCGCCGGAGATGCCGCCCATGTACAGACCGCAGAGAAGCGCGAGGCCCTGGGTGGTCTCCATGCCGAAGGTCAGCGGCAGGAACAGAACGACTGCCATCGTCGCGGACAGGCCGGGGATGGAACCGAAGATAATTCCGATGATGGTGCCGAACCAGATGAGGAACAGGCACATGGGGGTAAAGGTATTGGCAAAAGCTTCAGCTACCATATTTGCAGGTACCATTGTTTGTTCCTCCTTTCTCAGAATCCGATGATGCCCTTCGGAAGCGGCATTTTGATGACGAAAACAAAGAGTGCGTCCACTGCCACAGGCAGAAGGATGGAGATAGCTGCGAACAGGGGGAGGTTCCGGTTCTCATTGTTCGCGAACCAGTTCATCAGGGCGAACAGGAACACGACGCTGGAGACGATGAATCCGACCGGCTCGAAGGCCAGCATGTAAGCCAGCATGATGAGGATGGTCACAACACCGCCCTTGGTGCTGGAGTCGCTCTTCTGCTTCTTGTCGGCATCCGGGTCATGTCTTGTCAGGGTGATGATCAGCTTCGAGACAGATACTACGATAAGGCAGCCGGCGATGAAAGCCGGGACATATCCTGAACCGACGTCGCTTGCGATCTTGTGCTTCACGCCCTGGGACTGGATGAACATGAAGATACCGAAAGCAAGAAACAGAACGGAGGTCAGGAGATTACGCTGTTTGTTCGTCATACTCTTTTTCTCCTTTTCTCATGCGCTGCCGGAATATTCTGCTCCGGCCTTGATCTCTGCCTCCCGGAGAAACCGGTTCAGGGGTATAAAAGCCGCCCGGCCCGCGGAGGGTCGGGCGGCATTCTGAACAGTTTTCAGGCTGCAGCTTGTTTTGTCTCAATTACTGAAGGTTTGCCTTCAGCTCCTCGACCTCAGCCGGATCCTCGACGTTCATGGTCGCAGCATCGCGGTAGTAGGGCTCAGCGTAGTACTTCTTCAGGACCTCAGCGAACTCCGGATCCTCGGTAACTTCCTTGCACAGGCCGGAAAGCTTCTCAATGATCGCCGGATCCGTGCCCTTCGGGAACTTGACTTCGTACTTCTTCGCGTTGACAACATCGTAGCCCTGCTCCTTGAAGGTCGGGAAGTCGATGCCGTCGACCTTCTCCTCTGCCATGATGCCGAGGCAGATCAGGTCGCCTGCTTCAATGTAGTCAGCAACGTTCATGTAGTTGTTGGCGCAGAGCTCGACCTGGCCGCCGAGAAGAGCAGCAAGGCGGTCACCGGTGGAGGTTCCGACGTCGATGTTGTCGAACTGGATGCCTGCCAGGGTCTCAAGACGCTTGCCGACGTACTCGGTGGTGGAACCGAACACGGTGGAGTAGCGGAGCACGCCCGGGTTAGCCTTAGCGTCGGCGATCATGCCTTCCAGATCGGTCCAGCCTCTGCTGTACTGCTTGTACTGGCCGGTGGGAGAAACAGCGCACAGCGCGTAGGTCTGGTCCAGAGCGACGGTAGCGCAGTTGTCAAAATCGTTGGTGTAGGAGAAATCAGCGGTTCCGGTTGCTTCCTGAACCAGGGATGCGCCGGTGTGGTTGAAGAGGATGGTGTTGCCGTCCGGCTTCTTGCCCATGACGTCCATAGCTGCGACCATGCCGGATCCGCCGGTCAGGTTGGTGACGACAAAGGTTGCTCCGGTCTTCTTCGCGATGCGGTCAAACAAAGCGCGGCAGTAGGTGTCGGTGTCGCCGCCTGCGTTGTAGGGGACCGTGACGTTCACAGTGCCCTTCGGCCAGTCGATATCGCTGGCGGCTGCGGGAGCAGCGGCCTCAGCCTTGGTCTCAGCCGGAGCTGCGGGAGCAGCGGAGGTAGCGGTGGAGGAAGAACCTCCGCAAGCGGTCAGAGCAGTGAGGGAAAGAGCAAGAACAGCAGCAAACAGTTTTCTCATAGCAGTAACTCCTTTCATATGGTTGATTCGGTTTGGTTCGGTTTAACTTGTTACGATTTGTCTGTTGTTTTCTGTTTCTGGTTACATACTACACCATGTTGTAACATGTTTCAAGTACTTTTTTCAATTTTGTAACTTTATACAATTTTGTCCCGGTTTTTTGTGCATTATCACCGTATTGACTTTTAGAGATACTTCCGGTTCACGACATGCGCACAGTCCCCGGCTGCCGCGAAATCCCGGATGTCCTTCGCCAGCATCGGCATGATGATGTCGCCGATGTCCGCCGTGCCGCCGCCCACATGGGGCGTCACCACGATGCCCGGTGTTGTGAGCAGCTCGTGGCCCGCCGGAAGCGGCTCCTCTTCCACGCCGTCCAGGCCCGCACCCAGCAGCTTTCCTGCCTTCACCGCGGCGCAAAGTGCCTTGTCGTCCACCAGGCCGCCCCGGGCCGTATTGATGATCACAGCTCCGTCCTTCATGGCTCTCAGCTGATCCGCCCCGATCATATGCCGGGTGGAATCCAGCAGCGGCACATGAAGGGTGACCACGTCCGAAGTTCTGATCAGTTCCTCCAGCGAAACATATTTCATGTTGAACTGCTCTTCCATCTCCGGGGAGAGACGGAAAGCGTCATAGTACTGTGTCTCCGCGCCGAAGGCCTGCACCTTCGCCGCCACCTGGCGGCCGATGTTTCCGCCGCCGACGATCCCCACCATCTTCCCGTAAAGGCTGAAGCTGGAATTAAGATAGGTATTCTTGCTCCAGGCGCCTTTTCTCAGACTGTCCGTGTGCTCCAGGATCTTCCGGTACACAGTCAGCATCAGCGTCACCGCCAGTTCGGACACAGCGTTGGCGTTGGCGCCGGGCGTGTTGGTCACAAGGATCCCCTTCGCGCCGGCGGCCTCGATATCCACGGAGTCAAAGCCCGCGCCCCAGCGCAGGATCATCTTCAGCTTCGGATTCCGTTCGATCACCTCTTTCGGCGCCTTGAAGATCCGGAGGATCATGACCTCCGCGTCCGTCATGGCATCGTATTCCTCCTGCTTATCCACCGCCACAAAGTCAAACTGATCCTCCGGCAGCAGCTTCCGCAGTTTCTCATAGGTATGGGCGGGATAGGTTCCCGCGAGAACGACTTTCAGCATGATGTTTTCCTCTCCTTAATATTCTGTCTTTCCCGGTCCTTGACGTTTTTCCTTTTTACTTCAGCTTCGCCGCGACTTCCCGGATCAGCGCTTCATTCGGGTTCTTCTGGTTGATGGCGGAGACTTCGCAGATCAGTTTAAACAGGTTCACTTTTTCCTCCGCCGCGACTGCCTTGAAGGTCTTCAGGAAGCTGGAGTGGCAGCCGGAGATGCCCAGGGTGAGGTCAAGAGGTGTCACCGGATTGTGATAATTGTGCTTCGCCATGGCAGGCTGCAGACGGGTGTCGATGAAGTCCAGCATGCCGAAAAGATCGATGTCCTTCATCTCGCCGTAGCGCTGCATGATGGCCACGCAGATCTCCGTCGCCAGGTTTCCGGCGCTTCTCGCCATGCCCATCAGGCCGCAGTCCAGGATGTCCGCGCCGGTCTCATAAGCCGCGACAGCGTTTGCAGCGGAGAGGCCCAGGTTGTTGTGGCAGTGGAACGCCACCGGGATCTTCACGGCAGCCTTCAGCTTCTTCGTGTACTCAACGACCTGGTCCGGAGTCATGGTGCCGGCGGAATCCATGATGGTGATCTCGTCGAGGCCTGCCGCCTCCAGCTTCTTCGCCTCCTCAGCCAGCTCGTCCGGGGTCAGGAGGTAAGCCTTCATCAGAGAGTAGAACGCCATCAGGCCGGCTTCCTTGATCTCCTTCACCGGCTGGACGGAGATATCGGCATCGCCCGCGTCCGCGCCCACGCGGAGGAAGGCAAGGCCGTTTTCCTTCGCCTTCAGGACGTTGTTGCTGCGATAGCGCTTCGCGTTCAGGAACATGCCGATTTTGGAGCCGCGGTTCAGATATTTCTGCACGATCTCAAGGTAGGTATCATCCGTTTCCGCCTGGGTGAAGCCCGCCACCTCGTAGGCGCCGATGCCGCCGGCATTGCCGAACTCGATGATCGGCACGCCCGCCGCCGTCAGGCCGTCCAGTACCATATCGGTGATCTCGGCGTCAAAGCCCTTGCCGACCACATTTGCTCCGTCTCTCAGGGTGCAGTCCATTAACGTAACGCTCATTGCTTTCTCCTCTCTTTCTGTCTGCTGAGATGAATGATGAAAAGGCTTTAAAAGTGATATGATTCATTTGTTTATACTTTAAGCCTCGTTTATGACAATGTCTAACAGCATTATTTTTACTTTTAAACAACAAAAATATTGTTGATTCTGTCTGTCGGCTTTGCTACGATGAAGGAGAAGAGAAACTGGCAGACATATGGGCCGGCGGAACCATCTGGCGCAGGAGGACCTATGAACCTGAAGAGCATCGAATACTTTCTGATCGTCGCCGAAGAGATGAACGTGACACGGGCGGCGGAACGCCTGAACATCAGCCAGCAGGCACTGTCGGGCCATATCAAGCGTCTGGAAGATGAATATAATGTAGAGTTTTTCTACCGGAAGCCTGTGTTCCGGCTGACGCCTGCCGGACAGAAGATGATCTTCTTCGGCAGGCAGATCCTCCAGTCGGAGGCATCCATGCGGGCTGCCTTCTCCGATATCACTGAAAATGCCCGGGCAACGCTCCGCCTGGGCATCTCCCGCCTGAGAAGCAACGTCTTTTTCCCCATGATCTGGGATCGCTTCGCCCCGTCCCACCCGAACATCTCCATGGAGCTCGTAAACGGCAACAGCCAGAAGCTGGACGAGCTGCTGCAGGCCGGGAAGATCGACGTCTATATCGCGATCAACGTCCCGGACAGCCTGAACCAGCACCGCATCCAGCTTGCGGAGGAATATCTGCAGTGCTGTTTTACGGAAGGCCTTCTGAAAAGATACTTTCCGGACAACTGGCAGGAAGTGCTGGATTCTTTTTCAGGCGGCGCGGATCTCCTGAAGATCATGCATCTTCCGCTGATCACGCTCCGCAAGGGCAACCGGATGCGGGAGGTGCTGGACCAGTTCCTGTCCCATTACATCAGCCCCCAGTATGTGCTGGAATGCGAGCAGCAGAACCTCATCTATAAATTCGCAAAAAAGGGGGTTGGCGTGGGCCTGCTGTCTCCGGTCACGCTCTATCTGCACGCGAAGGAATTTCAGCACGGACAGCAGAAAGCCCCGTCAGAAGAAAACGGCGGAGATCGTTTTTACACCTTTCCGGTCCGGAATAACCTCCCTCCGAACGTCACGTCTCTGGTGTTCCGCTCGGATCTCACCACGCCGGTCTTTCTCCAGGATTTCATCCGGGACACCCAGGCTATATTCCGGACTTATGCCCGGACCGTGACCCGCAATTTTTCCGTCAATTCCTGAAAGAGCCGGAGCCTGCCGCATCCGCATCCCGGGCGGAGTGCCGAACTCCGCGGCATTCTTCTCCAGCCAAAAAAGAGCGCCCCGCCGGGACGCTCTTTTGTTTATCACTATCTGGGGGGATCCCCCGCTTATCTTAAGCGGCGGGAGTGTTCAGGGAAAAACCAAGGAAAAGGGAATCGGCACTGATCAGAACCGGAAATCCCGCCGGTTGGAGGAACGGATATCCCGGATATTCTGCTCTGCGATCTCCCGGACCTTGTCCTTCGGGATCCGCTTCAGCTCTTCTTCGATCATCCGGTAACCG
>Ga0256404_1003494_pt1 | contig 31857 bp, 36 predicted proteins | sample RumenRJG_01DNA_FD_185990 | JGI IMG/M metagenome (GOLD analysis project Ga0256404, IMG submission 185990) | Bovine rumen microbial communities from Lethbridge, Alberta, Canada - RJG_01 | ecosystem: Host-associated > Mammals > Digestive system > Stomach > Rumen | place: Canada: Alberta | collected...
GTGAAAGTATGTGGGCAAGGTTCAAAGAAGAATTATTATATGGTCGTTATGACACTTCTAAAATGAGAGTAGATGAAGTAAAAACACTTGTCTGGAGATATTTTATTAGTTATTGGAACAATCGGAGAATTTGCTCAGCAAACGGTGGGTTACCGCCAGTAATCAAGAGGCAACAATACTATGCCTCTTTACAGGATGTAGCGTAACTCAAACATCCTTGAGAAAAAAGTGTAAAGAGATATTGACAATATCAGACAGCAGATAATCCTATTTTTGAGGTATTTTATCTTGAGAATCCTCACGGTGTGATTGCTGATTTCTCTGGAAATCCACCGTATGAATTTTAATTTCCAATCATCAATAGGAGAATTAAAATCTCTAGGGAAAGATGTAATTCCTGACTGGCAGTACAGTCTGTGGTAAAAGAAATGCTGATATAGTAGCTTCTACAACCGACGGTAATAGTCCAGATAAGAGAAGATAGGATGATAAAACAAGTCCCACAGGAAATTTCGTCCTGTGGGCTAGTTTAAATTTAAGCATATCTCATAATAGATGATTACAAAGATCACATATATAATTATACCAAGATAGAAAGGGGTGGATGTGAAATGACAAAGATGGATTATCTTAGACTTTTGGTGGATGAAATACATTCAACCACAGTTGCAACAATAGGTTTAGACGGACATCCGCAGACAAGAATTATAGATATGATGTATTATGATGGGGATGGTGTGTATTTTCTTACGGCTAAGGGAAAAGCATTTTACGACCAGCTCATGGAACAGCAGTATGTGTCGATCTCAGCTACCAAAGACAAAATAGCGATATCCCTTCGGGGAAAAGTGAAAAATATCGGGAAAAGAAATATGGACATTATGTTTGAGAAAAATCCATATATGAAAGAAATCTATCCAGGAGATACAAAAGATGCAATTGAGGTATTTCTGTTGTATGAAGCACAGGGGGAATACTTTGATATCAGTAATCCCTCAAATATTGTCAGAGACACGATAACTATCGGGGAAGCAGAGGTTGTACAGACAGGGTATGTTGTTGGAAAGGGCTGCATTGGATGTAAGTTGTGTTATTCTGTATGTCCACAAAAGTGTATTGATATATCTTCGGTTCCGGTTGTAATCAATCAGAATCATTGTCTGCATTGTGGAAGATGTGCAGAGATTTGTCCCAAGCAATGCATTGAGAAAAAAGTATTCTTAAGAAATCATTAAGGTTTTGGTTCATAAATATTAAGATTTTGACTTTATAATAGATTTTGTTTAGAAAAGCAAATCGCTACAGTTCACAAAACTGTGAAAAGTAGCAGCGAAGGAGAAATCGATTATGGCAGAAAAAATACAAAAAAGAAACAGTAAGCGCAAAAGAAAAAATAGAATATGTTTCGTATTCTTGCTTTTATGTGGTAGTTATATCCTATGTTCTATACTACATTTACAGCCGTTTGCCCATGGAAATGTACTTTTCAAAAAGTTGTTTCAAACAAATTATACAGCAAAATATGAAATTGGCACACCAAGAGTGATAAATGAGTCTGATATTTCGGATTGCTTATACACGTTATCGAAAATGTATCCGGAATTTAAAAGTATTTATGAAAATCAGGACGCCTATCCAAAAAAACTTTTATCTGCTTTATGCAATAATCCGGAAATGATTGACTTTGTAAAGGAATATCCAAAACACAAGGGAAAAAACACTTCTAATGCTACCTTGCATTCTTCAGATTGGAATGCGGACGGTTATCCATTACTTTTTCAATGGGACACTCGTTGGGGGTATCATTCTTTTGGTGATAATAACATTGGACTGTCCGGATGTGCCCCAACTTGTCTCTCTATGGTAATTATTGGACTTACAAAGGATAAATCGGCCACACCTGAAAAGGTAGCGGATTATATTACAAACAATGGATACTATTTAAAAGGCACGGGCACGTCTTGGAGCGTTATGTCGGATGGGGTAGCAGATTTTCATATAACGGGGAAGGAAATTTCTTTGGATGAAACGGTTATTGCCAATATATTAGAGAAGAAACAGCCAATTATCTGTAGTCTGCGTCCTGGTGATTTTACTACGACCGGTCATTTTATTGTGTTAACCGCATATAAGGACGGAAAGCTACAGGTTCACGATCCAAATAGCCCTTATCGTAGTTCGAAACTCTGGGATTACAGTCAGTTGCAAAGTCAAATTAAAAATTTATGGGCGTTTTCTAAATAGCAATTTCGAACTTGCACATATAAAATGTCATAGTGGTTCCTATGGTTAAGAAGCAGGTAGATGCTTCTGAATTGTTAAAAAAGGAAGCGGTATGTCGATAAATAAGGCGAAGGTACATGTTGTTTTACAGGAAAGCAGGTACCAAAAAATAAGTAAAAAAGCCACTCGGACCTTTCTGGAGAGTGGCGCAATCGTGACTGACAGAGCGATTGCAGAAAGGGGATAGTATGGAAATTACTACGAAAACAGTGGGAAACTATTATGCGTATCACAAGTTTGATACAGGGAAAAAGTCACAGGATACAGTTACTTTTTTTTCTTGGCAATCTGTAAAAAATTTGCCAAAGTTAGTTGTTTATATGGTATCATAGTATCAGAATAACTCCTTTCTTGGTGCTTGGTTTTTAGTTTTTTGTCAACTCTATTATACCATATCCAGTGAGGGGTTATTTGTTTTTTGTCAAGAAAATGTGCCGTATTTATGCGACTTGTGGCGTTTCGCAAATGCCTAATAATTGATTCAAAAAGGAGGATACTGTCACATGACAAAATTAGTAATAAACAACGAAGTTGTTTTATCAACAAATGAAGAGGGACCAACTAAGGCAATGCAGTTTTTGGGAGAAAAGGTACTTCCCTTTGTAGCAAAGAATAGTAGTGTAGAAGAAAAAAAGAAAATGGTAGATGCATTATGTGAAGCACGTAGTGAGTTTATCAAATCGCCAAAGTCGTATGAAGAAGCAAACATGAACAAGGATACAAAAAACTTATATAATCATTATTGCAAAGATGACTTAGATTATTACTATGTGCATAGTAGAAATAGTGAAAATACGGAAAATGGCTTTGCAACGATTTCTAAAGTGTTATCGGAATGCTTTGGCAAAACAATTGAAGTAATCTATGAAAAATAAAAAAATATGGTTGACAAATGAAATCAAAAGGACTATCTTATAGTTAATTTAATAGTCAAATGCGAAGAACAGGAAATGACTTTTTTATAACACCGTTTACAGAGAGTCGTACTAGATGAGAAACGACAACAAGGAATGAAAAAGCCCTCACCTGCGAGCTATTTTCAGGAAAGACAGACCAAAGGGTTTGTTTAGTAGTGAAGATCGGAAACCTACGTTAATGGGACACATCTTCTGATGGAAAGTCAGGTGATGGTAGAGAGGCCAATAGTTTTTGGCAAGCAAAGTGGTAACGCGGAAGTGATAGCTTTCGTCTTTGCACAGAACTTCAAGAGAAAGAATTCTTGAGAAGTGCGTGCAGGGACGGAAGCTTTTTTTGTAAAAGGACAGGAGAACCCATTACTGTTCGACAGAGTGTACGCTTGCATGCGGTGTCGCTTTTGTAGGAGCAAGCAGCGAAGTAAATTGCAAATATCCGCTTGACTCTTAAGATGTGTATAGATAGGTAAAAAAGGTAAGTTTAGATTGGGCTTTAAAACGCATAGCATTTTCTGAGAAGGATTTGACTGGAAAAAAGAAAGAGGGAACTTGTATGAACACACTTGTTATTGTATTAATTGCAGCAGTTGTATTAGTAGCAGCTTATACCTTTTATGGACGTTGGCTGGCAAACAAATGGGGCATTGACCCAAAGGCAAAGACACCGGCAGTGAAGCATGAAGATGGAAAGGACTATGTGCCAACCAATGGATGGACGGTTTTTTGTCACCAGTTTTCTTCTATTGCAGGTGCAGGACCAGTCACGGGTGCTATTCAGGCAGCAGCTTTTGGATGGCTTCCGGTTCTTTTATGGGTTTTAATCGGAGGTGTATTCTTTGGTGCAGTAACAGACTTTGGTGCCTTGTATGCTTCCGTTAAAAACGAAGGAAAGTCTATGGGTATGTTGATTGAAAAGTATATTGGTAAGTTTGGACGAAAGATTTTCCTTTTATTCTGCTGGCTCTTTACTTTGCTTGTCATTGCAGCTTTTGCAGATATGGTAGCGGGAACGTTTAATGCCTACGAAGTAGCGGACAATGCCACAAAGTTATCCCAAGCTGCAAAAACAAATGGAGCCGCAGGAATGGTTTCTATTATGTTTATGGTATTTGCCGTAATTTTTGGATTGGCAAAAAAGAAATTCAATTTTAGTGGTTGGAAGGAAATTGTATTTGGATTGTTATGCATTGTTGCTTCCTTTGCAATCGGAATGAATTGCCCATTGATTTTTACAAAAGATACTTGGAGTTACATTACATTTGTTTATATTTTCTTTGCAGCGGTACTTCCTATGTGGTTGTTAAAGCAACCAAGAGATTATATGACAACGTTTATGTTTATCGGTATGATTGCCGGTGCAGTAATTGGTTTGTTTGTGGCACATCCAACCATGAATTTACCAGTATTTACAGGTTTTAGTAATGATACATTAGGAACCTTATTCCCAATTTTGTTTGTAACAGTTGCCTGTGGTGCAGTATCAGGCTTCCATAGTTTGGTTTCTTCCGGAACTTCTTCTAAAACGGTAGAAAACGAAAAAGATATGCTAAAAGTTGGTTATGGTGCAATGGTTCTGGAAAGTCTTTTAGCTGTCATCGCTCTTTGTGTGGCTGGTGCAGCCGCTTCATCGGATGGTACGGCAGCAGTTGGAACCCCATTCCAGATATTCAGTCGTGGTGTAGCAGGATTTTTTGAAATGTTTGGTGTACCTGTTTATGTAGCAACGGTATTTATGACGATGTGTGTATCTGCATTGGCATTGACTAGTTTAGATGCGGTTGCACGTATTGGTCGTATGAGTTTTCAGGAATTATTCAGCGTAGATGATATGGAACATGCTGCTCCTTGGAGAAAATTGCTTTGCAATAATTATTTTTCAACTATCGTAACGTTACTTTGTGGTTATGTATTAACGAAAATCGGATATGCTAATATCTGGCCACTATTTGGTTCTGCGAACCAGTTGTTGAGTGCGTTGGTATTGCTTACCCTTTGTGTATTCTTAAAGGTAACAGGACGTAGCAATAAGATGTTGTTCCCACCATTGATTATTATGCTTTGTGTCACCTTTACCGCATTGGTACAAAGAACCATTGCCATGGTAAAAGCAATTCAAAGTGCAGCAGCAGTTGCCATCCCAGCAGGTCAGACAACTTGGGGTGCTGTATTTATTGCTAACGGTTTGCAGTTGATTATTGCAATTCTCTTAATTGCACTTGGCTTGATTATTGTAATAAACTCTACAAAGAGTTATGCAAAGAGCCAGAAAAATTCAGAAGAAACAGCATAAGTGTAGTTTTTCAAATCCCCTGTATGACAGAATTTGTTGTGCAGGGGATGTTTTTTTATATGAGCAGGTAGCAAAACCGTTACTAATCGCACTAGGGTGTGAACAGTAAACACAAATCGGATTGCGAATATCCTTGATTACAAAAAATAGGTTGTATTCATCCTAGAATTTGAGTATACTATAAGTGAAAGGAAGGTGCATATTATGACAGTTGATACAAATACAATGATTTCTATTACAGAAGCAAATCAGAATTTTTCAAAAGTTGCCAGAGTAGTGGATGAGCATGGGACTGCAGTTATTTTAAAAAATAATGTACCACGATATTTAGTGATTGATTTTAGTAAAGCAGAGCAGGAAAAGATTGCATCCACAGAGGATGTATATGCCATATCAGAGCGTCTTATAAAACAAAATATAGAGGCTTATGAGGTACTTGCTAAATGATAAGATTAAGTAAAGAGCAAAAAAATATAATGCTAAATGTAATGATTTTCTAAAAATGGAGCCATATTCGCATGACTCCATTTTTTATTCTATATCAGAAAATATGTTCTGTGACATCGGTGGCATCTCCACTGTAAAATTGAAAGGTAAGATTCGGGTAGTTTCTTTGCAGGGAGGAAGCAACTTGTAGCAGGGTATCGGTAGCGTTACCGCCAATAGTAATTGTATTAAAGATGACGGTAAGCGGGGGTGCAGTTGTGACCGTAATTGCAAATGTGATTAGTTCTGTTTTGCTATTTTTAAAACTTCGGAAAACAGATCAGATTATTCGGTTAGAGTTAAGTGCATTGAAATTCAATTCTGGTGTGTTTGGAAAAATAATGAGAATCGGTCTGCCATCCGGGATTCAAAGTGCGGTATTTGCAGTAGCCAATATTGTAATCCAATCGGCAATCAACAGTCTTGGAACCGATGTAATTGCTACCGCCACAGCAATCATTCTTGTACTGTTGGTGGGAAAAGGGTTGTTAGCTGTATTCAATGCGGACCCAAAAGTTATTGCCATTGGTTATACGAGACTGAAAATGGTTTTTTCTGCATACACGTTTAGTATGTTGTATGAAAATATGTCAGGATATTTACGTGGTTTTGGAATATCACTGATTCCAGCGGTACTTACGATTATAGGTGTGTGTGGTGTGCGAATTTTTTGGATTTTTACCGTATTTCCAAAACATAAGACATTTACAACAATTATGACGGCATACCCTGTTAGTTTATTTGTGACGGCGGTGCTTATTTTTATAACGGTAATGCTATGTAGGCCATCCCATAGATTTCAGATGAAGAAAGGAGAAGCTTAAAATGAAAGAAAGGCTTCCCTTCACTGTTATTATTTGGCATGAAACATAGACAAGAAAAATTGTAAAAAAATGGCCTCTATGCTAAAATAGAAGAAAACAGATTGGGGGGATTTGTATGGTAAAAAAAGAGAGACGAAAGGGACGAATCGGTCTTAGACGAAAGATACTTTTTATTATGGTACCAGTAATCATACTTTCCTACGTGATGGTGTGTTTGTTTACTTATCTGAATACCAGCAATAAAATGCAGGGGGAACTGGAAAATAAAATATCGTTGACGGCAGATTTGGTTACCGAGCAAATTAATGGGGAAATTGAACCGGTAATATGGATTATTGGAAGTGTGAAGGCATCCATTAATCGTTCTTGTAATGGAAAGGAAGAGGTAAGAAAGTATTTGCTTGGCATGGGGGATGCATATCCAGAACTGATTCCAACTGGAATCTATGCCGGACTCACAGATGGAACCTACATTGATAAGATGTGGACACCAGATGCAGATTGGGTAATGAAAGAGAGACCTTGGTATACAGAAGGACTCAAGGCAGATGACGTAACATTTGGAGAAGCCTATATGGATGCGGATAGTGGGGAATATATTATTTCAGTATATACGAACTTTACAGATGCCAGCGGAACTGTAAATGGTGTAATATCTGCGGATGTTCCTATTAACTCCGTTGCTCAGATTTTAGAGAAGCAGAGCCTATTTGACAGTGGATACATGTATGCCATAGATGCTACATCTGGCATGTTGTTTGGAAATAAGAAAAATAAGGACTATAATGGAAAGAATATAGCGGATATTAACGATAAAAAGCTAAAAAAAGTAGCTTAAATGAAAGAGCAGAAGCAGCTAAATAAATTGGTTGTGTATGAGGGAGACTATTTGTATGTAAGTCAGGTAGAAGGAACAAACTTTTTTATCGTTGGAGATATTGAAAAAAATGTGGTCTTACATAAAGAAGTAGACCCGGTTAAATGGACCTCTGTTTTCACATCTTGTGCAGGTGCAGTATGCCAGATCTTATGTATTTGGATCTTATTGTACATTCTCTTAAAACCAATTCAAAAGATAAATGGTGGATTAAAGCAATTAGGCAAATTGGATTTAAGGAATGTTGTCCGTGTAAAGACTTCGGACGAGATGGGCGAGATTGCAGAAAATATCAATGCGTTTACAGGTCGTATGAGCGAAACCATGCGGCAGATTGGAGTTGTTTCTACAGAGATTGACACAAAGGCAGATGAAAATGCAGCCACTGCACAAAATGTAAATGATGCAGCAAAGAGACAGCAACAGACCATGTCAAACCTGACAGAAACCATAGGACAGTTGTCAGATTCGATTGATACAGTTACCGAAGGTGCAAGTACATTAGCAACCAATGTGTCTAGTACAAAGGATGCCATTGTGATTGTAGATGAAAAGATTAAAGATACTGTGAATAATATTTTAGAGGGACAGAATAATATGGGAAGAATGACCAACAATATGACCCATATTTCTGATGTATCAGAGGAGTTACAAAATGCCGTAAATAATGTGCGAAACGGTTTGGATGGCATTAACCGTATGGTAAGTGTGATTACGGATATTGCAGAGCAGACAAACTTGTTATCTCTAAACGCATCTATTGAAGCTGCCAGAGCAGGGGAAGCAGGAAAGGGATTTGCAGTTGTAGCCGATGAAATACGAACATTGGCGGAGAACTGTGGAAATTCTGCTGTGGATATTGTCAATACAACAAAAGAAATGGATGGATTGGTGGAACAGGTATTAGAAAAAACCACAGAGAGTATACAGGCAATTCAGGATGGTACGAAAGTTGTGGAAGATACAAACCATACATTTAAAGATATTGACGGAAATATCTCTGGAATCAATCATGCTATGGAGATGGTGCAAACTTCCATTGGTGAGGTGGAGCAGGTTGCAACAGGTGTTGCTGCCAGTACACAGGAGCAGATGGCAAGTTGTCAGGAGGTTCTTTCTAGTAGTCAGGTTGTGTTGGATATGTCTGAATCCGTTGGCAAGCAGGCAATGGCAATGGATGATGCAGGCAAAAAATTGAAAGAGTTATCTGAGAATCTGGAAGAACAAGTTAAGTTATTTACGATTGAATAAAAATAAGAAACGAAAGTGGGCGGATAGTATGTATGAAATGAAACCGGAATATTACATTGGAATTGATATGATTGATGAGGAACACAAGCAGTTATTTAAGTATGCGGATGAGGCTTATGAGTTACTTCACGATGCGTTTACACCAGATAAATATGATAGAATCCATATGATTTTAGAGAACCTTCGGGAATATACTGTAAAGCATTTTGCCGATGAAGAGGAATACATGGAGTCTATTCATTATAAGAAAATATTTACACAAAAGATTCAGCATCAGGAGTTTATTCAGAAGTTAGACGAGTTTATGGAACATCATAATGATGAGGTGGAAGATCAGGATAAACAGATTTTGAGTATTCTGGAATACCTTACGGAATGGTTGGTAAATCATATCCTGCATGTGGATGGACAGATTCCAAAAGAATGATAGATATAGTATGTAAATTACAGTTTAGTTAGGGGCATTCATAAAGTGCCAGAAGATACAAATATTCCTTTTGGCTGGACACTTCATTCATGTCGGGTTGAACAGTTACAAGTTGTCATTCTATGAAAAATGATAGAGTGGCAACTTTTTTTACTTTTTTTCTCTATAGGAAGTGTGACCTATGAAGAAAAAAGGTTTAATAAAGATGCAATTGTTTTGCGATATGCGAATGTCTGGAGGTTTGTAGGTAAAACGTTTTGCCTTACTGATATTCCAGTTGTATTGTGATAAAATAAGAATTATAGAAAAAGGGATAGGAGAAAAGAAAGATGAGTAAAGTTGTGGTATTGGTTGGCAGTGTGCGGAAGAATGGAAATACAGATTTATTAACACAGGCATTTGTGGAAGGGGCAGAAAAAAAGAATGAGGTAGAAGTAGTGTCGGTGGCAGATTATAAAATCCACCCTTGCATTGGCTGTAATACCTGTTTTGCGAGAGAAGGAAACGAATGCTTTCAAGAGGATGACATGCATAAAGTATATGACTTGCTAAAAAAAGCAGATGTTTTGGTAGTTGCATCACCCGTCTATTTTTACGGAATTAGTGCACAGTTAAAGGCGGTGATTGACAGATTACATACCCCTATGCGAAAGGAATTCTCCATTCAAAAACTTGCGTTACTATTGGTAGGGGCAGCCACATTACCAGAATTATTTGATTCCATTAAAATACAGTATCAACTGGTTCTAAATTTCTTTCATTTGGAAGACGCTGGCATGGTGCTGGTGAGTGGTGCAAAAGAAAAAGGGGAAGTGAAGAATGGAGATGGTTTAAAAAGGGCGTATGAGTTGGGGTTATCGATTGAATAAAGAGGAAAGTATTTTTTTTAGTGCTAATGTTTGTGTATTATGGTGTAAGGCGGTTTAGCAAAATTGTGGATGTGTTGTTTGGAATATGTATTCGTTCCTTTTTTAGTAAGGTTCGACAACGTTGGTTATTTTCATAATTTCTATCTCCTTTTTCAAAGATGGAACAACATAAGAAGTTACATTTGAGTTCCCCTTGTTTATTTGACTTTATAATGAAAATAAAGTTATCTGTACTAAAATGGATTGAGATTAAGTAATCGGCTTTGATATTGGTATAAAAAGGGTACATGCGAGGCATATATGAATATAGAGTAAAATCGTTATCAAGGGATTATTTGAGGTGAACCAATGCTTCTAGACGTGGTTTTATCATTTTTTCATATTGCAAAGCAGATTGTATTTGATGTAAGGTGATTTTATTTTCCAAGATACGGTCTGCTATTTTGGCAGAAGTATAATTTGGAAGGGAAATATCTTTCATATATTGAAAACCAGCTAGATGTGGAAAATCTTTAAGAGAAAAAGTTAAGTGGATGGAATAGAGTTGCTTCTTATATCCATAAGTAAATACGTAACAATATTCAGGTAGTTCTTTCCAGATAGAGGCTGACTGTTGTAAGAGATCCATTGTTATCCATCCTTTTAGTAAAAATAAAGAGTCTTGCTAATGCAAGACCCTTATAAAGCGTTTTCCTTCAGTTCCGAAGAACCTATTCGGTTTGAGGTTATCGCATAACCCAAGGGCAGGCTCCACAGTTGGCTGCTTACCGACACAGTCAATTGCTTCAACACCACGATAGCTGATCAACGCCACTATCCTCTAAGATTATTATACCATAAAAAAGCTTGTAGTCAATAATAACAAAGCTTTTTTAGTACGTTATGAGCGTACTTAGTGTTATTATATGCATAATGATTAAAAATAATGAGGATGTGTTTAGTAAGTTATAATCATTTAGCAGAATTATCAAGATTTCGTGTAAGCATGGGCGGTGTTGTCTTGTTGCTTTTATAAATTAAAGTGGCTGTTGTACGAACGGTTAAAAATCGTTAATGCGACAACTAATTTTTTCTCTTTATAGGGGATATAAATCCTATAGAGTAAAATGCTCTGTGAACCAGTATACTTTGTCCTGACAATACCAAAAAAACAGGTGCATACTAACTGTACTATCATAAATAGTACAGTTAATACGGAAAGGAGGATATAGATGATTTATATTGATTATAAAGATACACGTCCTATTTATGAACAAATCGTGGAAAAGTTTAAGATTTTAATATTAAATGGAGTGTTAGAAGAGGACAGTAGGATGCCTTCTGTTCGTAGTTTAGCAATGGAATTGGCGATTAATCCGAATACGATTCAAAAGGCATATTCTAAACTAGAAAGTGATGGTTATATTTATTCTGTGAAAGGAAAGGGAAATTTTATTTCCTATAATGAAAAGATGATGGATGAAAAGAAAAGAGAAATTGAATTAAAATGTAAAGCATTGTTGAAAGAATCAAAAGAGGTTGGTATCTCTTCGAAAGAAGTAATAGAAATGATGGAAAAGATGAAAGAGGAGAGTGAGTAGAAGATGATAGAAATAAAAAACGTAAGCAAGTCATTTTCGAAAAGAAAAGCAGTGGATCAGGTCAGTTTTACTATTCGTGAGGGAGAAGTATTTGGATTGATTGGTACAAATGGGGCAGGAAAGAGTACCTTGCTTCGTATGATAACAGGAGTATTTGATGCCGATTCAGGAGAAATAATCATTGATGGAAAATCAATAAAAAAGGATGTGAGTGCAAAGGAGTTATTTTTCTTTATTCCAGATGAACCATATTTCTTTGAAAATGCAACACCAAGGGATATGGAGCGATATTACAAAAGCGTTTTTACACAGTTTAATAGTGAGCAGTATTATGATTGTTGTGCTAAACTATAGTTGTAACACGCCGACCTAATAAGATATAATCTTAGGAGGAAACGAGGTATGTTACAGATGAACCAGAATTCAAGAAGAAGATTGTCCGCCTTCATCTTGAGGAGGGACGCTCCCTCAAAGGACTTGCAGCTGAATATGGAGTATCAAAAGCAAGTATATCCAATTGGACAAAACAATTCCGCGAAGAATGCCAGAAAAATGAAGAAGCCCAAGCCGATTATAATTTCATGAAGGAGAACCTTAAACTGAAAAGACAACTTGCAGAACTCCAAAAGGAAAACGACGTTTAAAAAAAAGCGGCGGCATTCTTTGCGAAGGAAAACGATTAAAGGCTTATCGATTCATTCAGAAATTCAACAAGAAATTTGGACTTAGATGGTTTCTCAAAAAGTTTAATATCTGTCCAAATGCTTATTACAATTATCTTAAAAATCGAAAAGCAGATTATCATCGTCAAAAAGATGAGATTAAAAACTCTATTCGAGAAATCTATCACTCTCATGGCGGAGTGGATGGATACAGAACCGTACATGCGTATCTTATTCGTAAAGGATATGATATCAGTTGCTTAACGGTTTACAAATATATGAATACTGAAATGTAGCTGTTTTCAATATCCAGAAAAAGGAAACCAGCATATGAACATGGTATTGCTCACAAGGTTTATGAAAACAAGCTGAATCAGGATTTTCATGCAGATGAAATAAATATAAAATGGTGTACTGATTTTACCTATTTATTTTTAACAGATGGCAGCAAGCGTTATAATTGCACTATTATTGATCTTCATGACCGAAGTGTTATCGCAAGTATAACGGATAAAAGCATAACCGCTGATTTAGCGAAAAGAACGCTTGAAAAAGCAATTCATTCACAACCGGGAATAGAATTCGATAAACTTTTGCTACATTCCGATCAAGGAAGTCAGTACACATCAAAAGAGTTTACAGAATTCTGTGAGAAGCATGGTATTGAGCAAAGCATGAGCAAGTCTGGATATCCATATGATAATGCCCCTATGGGAAGATATTTCAATACATTGAAAAATAATCTTATATATCAGCATTATTATCGTACAGAGGATGAACTCTACACAGCAGTCGAAGAATTTGCGTATGTGCAATATAACCATGTACGTCCGCATTCTTATAATAATTACAAAACGCCTTATGAGGCACGCTACGGGGTTGCATAACCCCTGTGGCAGAAATTAGGTCATAGTGTTACAAAAAAGCTTGACCACAACAAGGAGGCTATTTATAAGAGGACAAGAAACCCCACAGCCTTTAGGCGGCATGTCTGGTTGAGTAATATGCAATATTGTATTATAATAGCTAGAAGTTGAAAATCAGTTGCACGACCATTTTATGTTGGCGTGTAAAGGGTTTTCCTTTTACGTTATGACAATAAAAAGCGGGAGAGTGTTAAAGTGAGTATAGGAATTAGAAATATGGAAGAAAAAGATAAGGGAATTGTTACGGATATGATGCGTACCTTTTATGCATCAGATGCGGTTCTCAGTAACGGATCGGAAGAAATTTTTTCAAATAATATTGCGTATTGCTTGAATGACAGTCCTTATTTATCTGGTTATATATTTGAGGAGGATGGAACTATACAAGGATATGCTATGATCGCAAAGAGTTTTTCCACAGAATTTGGCAAGCCTTGTATATGGATTGAGGATTTATATATTAGAGAAGTATACAGAGGATTGGGAATTGGAGGTAGGTTTCTTGCTTATGTCAAAGAAAACTATCCAGAAGCATTGCTCCGATTAGAGGTAGAAAAGGAAAATGAAGGTGCGGTTCAGCTTTATCAAAGAAGTGGATTTCATGTGTTGCCGTATATGGAAATGAAACAATAGAAAAGATGGAAAGTTAATTTAGTTTAAAATGAATGTGAAGTTCTGTATTAGAAGATTTCTTAATAGTCTTGGTAGACTCTGTAATCAATAAAGTATGATTACAGAGTCTATTTTTGCTTTATAGGAAAATACATCCTATAGAGCAAAAATTCTTTGTTCTCCCAAAAGGGACTTGAAAAAAATTGAATATTAATTTATAACTATATTGTTAGGTTAAACTAACAAACTAGAAGGTACGTGTATGCCTTGTGTATGACTAGAATAATCACACATTCCAGCGCAGCTTCTGAAAAATTCTAACAGAAAGGATAAAATATATGGAACAGAAAAACAAACAAAAAGAAGAAAATGCTATTACTTGGCTTTTTTCTCAAGTAGGAGAGAAAAAGCCCTATTTTGTCATGAGTATTTTATTGGCATTTTTGAGTGTCATTAGTGGGATTATGCCCTATTTTGTTGTGGCAAAGATAGTTACCAACTTAATGAATGGAGAAAAGGATTTAAAGGTGTATATCGTGCTCGGAGTATGGATGACATTATTTTTCTTAGGGAAAGTAGTGTTTCATTCGATTTCCACATGCTTATCCCATGGTGCGACCTTTGCCATTCTTGCAAACATTCGAAAAAAATGTACGGACAAGCTGGCAAAAATGCCTTTGGGAGATGTGTTGGCATACCAGGCAGGAAGTTTAAAATCGACTATTGTAGAGAGGGTTGATTCAATAGAAACTACATTAGCACACATTGTTCCAGAGTTTACAAGTAATCTTTTGTCACCTATTATTGTGATTGTGGCAATTTTTGTATTAGACTGGAAGCTTGGTCTTGCAGCACTGGCAACCTTGCCAATCGGATTGATATGTTGTCTGCTTATGTTAACATCAAACTATGAAGCACATTTCAATCGGTGTACGGAGGCAAATAAAGAATTAAATGATGTTTCGGTAGAATATATCAATGGTATTGAAGTAATCAAAGCTTTTGGAAAAGCGGAACAATCCTATGAGAAATTTGTAAATGCGGCAGAAGAAGGTGCGAATAGTTATGTGGATTGGATGACGAGTTGTAATATATATATGACACTTGCTATGTGTATTACACCTGCTACGATGGTTACGTTGCTTCCAATTGGAGCTATTATGTATATGCATGGGACAATAAGTGCAATCACGCTTTTTACCATTTTAATTTATGGAGTTGCAATCATAGAACCATTTATTCAAGTAATGTCTTATGAAGATGATCTTGCAAACATTAACCTGATCGTAAAAGAGGTTCGTACTATTTTGGATGCAAAAGAAATGGAACGTCCGGAAGTTTTGGAGGCAAACTGTCAGCTGATGGATCGTTCGGTTCGTTTGGAAAATGTGGAGTTTGGATATCAGGATGAAAAAGTATTACATGGCATTGATTTTGAAGTGAAGGATGGCGAATTTTTAGCTTTAGTTGGACCTTCTGGAAGTGGAAAATCTACTATTGCAAGGTTACTGGCTGGTTTATGGGATGTAGAAAAAGGAAGTATAAAAATCGGTGGAGTAGATGTAAGAAAATTGCCATTAGCATATACTGCTAATCATATTGCATATGTTTCGCAGGATAATTACCTATTTAACCGAAGCATTCGTGATAATATTCGTATGGGAAAAACGGATGGAAATGCGACGGATGAGGAAGTAGAGAAGGTGGCAAAACTCAGTGGTTGCCATGACTTTATTATGAGCCTTGAAAATGGATATGATACGATTGTTGGTTCTGGTGGTGGACATTTATCAGGAGGAGAACGACAGCGAATCGCCATAGCCAGAGCAATGTTAAAGGATGCAGAAATTGTAATATTAGATGAAGCAACAGCATATACAGACCCAGAGAGTGAAGCTGTGATACAGGCATCGGTAGCAAGGCTTGTAAAAGGAAAAACCTTAATAGTCATTGCACATAGACTTTCTACCATTATAGATGCGGATAACATTTGTTGTATCAACGATGGTAAGGTAGAAGAAATGGGAACGCACAAAGAATTATTGGAAAGAAATGGATTATATAAGAAAATGTGGGATTCTCATATTTTGGTAAGAGATACTGTAAAGGAGGAGGCAGAATGATAAAAGTAATTAAGAAGTTTCTAAATTTTTGTCAGGAAGAAAATAGAAAACGATTTGTGACTTCTATTTGGCTTACTTTGATACAAGTGCTGTTTGAGGGACTAAAAGTGCCTGCCATCTATGTGTTGGTTAAGGCTGTAGTGGAGGATCAGGTTACAAAAAATACGGCTCTTACTTGTTTTGGTATCATGTTAGTGAGTATTTTGGGAGCTGCATTTTGTAAAAACAAATCCACACTTTTGCAGACGAGAGGTGGATATGGAACTTGTGCAGATAAGAGAATTGAAATAGCAGAGCATTTGCGTTATGTACCGATGGGATATTTTAATGCGAATACATTAGGGCAGGTGATTTCGGTTACTACAAATACCATGCAGAGCCTTGAAAATGTTGCTTCAAGAGTAATTATGGTAGTATCCAATGCAATATTAAGTACTGCGGTCATCCTGTCTTTGATTTTTCTATTTGATTATCGAATCGGTTTGGTTGCTTTAATAGGAGTGTTACTATTTGCTGTGTTCAATCATTTATTGATTGCCCGTTCTGCAAAATTAGCAAAAAATAAATTTGCGGCAGATCAAAATTTAGTAGATAAAGTAATTGAATATGTACAGGGAATTACAGAAGTCAAGAGTTATAAATTGACAGGAGAGCAATGTAGTGCATTGAATGCTGCCAACAAATATGTAGCAGATTTAAATTTTAAAATGGAAGTAAGTTTTGTGCCTCTTGTGGCAGTTCAGAATTTCATCGTTAAAATGATTGGGGTAGCCATGGCCATGGCATCAGTGGTATTTTATCTGAAAGGAACCATGGAATTAGCAGTTTGCATCGTTATGATTATTGTTTCTTACATTATGTTTGCAGCTCTGGACAGTGCAAGTAGTTTCTCTGCTTTGTTGCGAGTAGTAGATGTAACGATTGATAAAGTAAATGAGATTATGGCTTCACCACAAATGGACTTAGAGGGAGAAAAAGTAGAAGCTGGAAATGCAGATATTGAAGTAAACAATATTTCATTTTCTTATGAAAGTCGTAAAATTATTGATGGTATCAGTTTGAAGATTCCAGCAAAAACCTCATTGGCAATTGTGGGACCTTCCGGAGGAGGAAAAACTACACTTACGAATTTGATAGCAAGATTTTGGGATGTGGATGCAGGAGAAATTACGTTAAACGGAAAGAACATCAAAAAGTACAATTATGACAGCTTGATGGCAAACTTTAGTTTTGTATTTCAAAATGTATATCTGTTTAAAGATACGATAGCCAATAACATCCGATTTGGTACACCAGAAGCGTCTATGGATAAAGTAATGGATGCAGCGAAAAGAGCATGTTGCCATGAATTTATTATGTCACTTCCGAAGGGGTATGAAACCGTTATTGGAGAAGATGGTGTAAACTTATCGGGAGGAGAACGTCAGAGAATATCTATTGCCAGAGCCATTATGAAGGATTCACCAATTATTATTTTGGATGAGGCCACAGCAAACGTAGATCCTGAAAATGAGGAGGAACTAATCAAAGCGATAGAAGCGTTAACCAAAGAAAAGACGGTAATCATGATTGCACATAGATTAAAGACAGTGCGACATGCAGATCAGATTATTGTAGTGGAGCAGGGAAAAATTAAAGAACAGGGGCGCCATGAAGATTTAATGAAACAAGAAGGAACCTATAAGAAATTTATTGAAAGTAGAAAGATGGCGGTAAGCTGGAAATTATAAAAAATTTCATATGTAATACTGGCCTGCGTGGTTATTGTAGTAAACTGTTACTATGATAGCCACGCATTTTTTTGCTTTATAGGAAATTCCGATTTTTTTAGGCATAAAAAATAACGTATGTTCATCGAACATACGTTAGATAGGATAAAAATAGGTGCACTTACCTAATGATTGTAGAGAATGATTAAAAAATATAAAAACCTTCTTCTCCAAAATCATCATTCGGTTCTTCGTTCATGAAATAATCCGTATCCAGAAGATCTTCATTACTCATGGAGCGAATGTCCTCTGAAGTTAATCCCTCTGGTGGATTATCGATGTATTTTTTGCGTAATTCCTCGATATTTGACAGTTGGCAATCCTCCTTTGAGAGAATTGTACATATAACGTAAAAAATGAAAACTAAGCGGAAGACCGCTTTCTACGAGATTTGGACATAACATTCTCGTACATTTCTTCGAGGAAAATACGCTGGTGATTAAAGTATAGTTCAAGAAAATCCATTTCATGTCCGCAATCTAGACATTTAAGTGGATCGTAACCAAATGCACCAAGAATGGCAAAACGCCATTTGTTGAAGCTGCGTAAAAAAGGGTGGACATTTTTGGAGATGGCACGATAAAGATGTTTGTCAACAACATCACGATGGCGGGCATAAAGGCCACCATAACGGATCATTTAAAAATGCTTTTCAGGAATATGACGAATTAAGCGTTTTATAAAATCCATAGCAGGAATGGTTTCAACGACAAGTTTGTTATCTTCATGGCGATTATAATGGAAAGTGACAGTTTTGCTATCGTAATTATCAATACGAGAAGTAGCAATAACAGGGCGACCAAGATAACGGCCAATGTATTTAGTAACAACAGTAGGGTCGCATTTGTTTTCTTTATAAAACATGCGCGAAACAACACTGGTAACGGCATGAAAAAGACAGTTTAATAAGGAACGGTCTTGTAAGAAAAAGCAACGGAGGTTTTGGTCAAGGGTGAAAACGCAATGGCGATGAGTAGTATGGATAAGTTTAAAAGACATGTTAGTGGTACGTTCCATAGAATATTTGTTACCGCAGGTAGGGCAGAAACGGCTATGGCAACGAAAAGGGACAAACTTGAGTTTGCCGCAATGAGGACACCCATACATGGCACCACCAAAAGATGGATCGCCACAATGGAGCATTTTGTCTATGTTTTCAATAACAGATTTACGTGGATGTAAGGTGTAAAGCATTTCTTCATAATAGTCATAAAAAATCTTTTGTAAAATATTCATAAGACTATTGTGACAGGAAATGTAGAAAAAAGAAACCCCTAATTCCCCTCATGAATGAGGGGCTAGGGGAGTTGAAGTGGACTTGTCCACTTTGTTCTATAAAACGGGGGTTTCAGGGAAAATTTTTGGAAAAAATGTTTATCTTGATAGGAGAAAAAGTGTAGTTGAAGAAGATTAACTGAGATGTAAAGAAAAATGAAATTGACCGATTTTGACAATAAAACGACCGATTCTGCAACTGCTATTGAAATAATAAGATAACAATGTAGAATTGAATTGACTTAATTAAATTTATGCACAATTTAGGAAAGTGAATTTTGATAACTGTAGCGGAAAATAAAAAACAGTTAGAAAAATAGATAAAAGTGAGAGAAAACAAGTGTCTAGTACACTTGTTTTCTTGGGCATGAGGTGGATTATGAAACAGAAAAAACATTATGGGCTAATAGTAGGTATTTTGTTTTTGAGTGTATTAAGTGTATTAATCTTAACAAAAGATGAATTGTTAAATCATGGACAAAAGAATATTGAAATGAGCCCAAAAGTTGATAGTATACAGGAGCAAGACGAAGTTTATGAGCCAAAAAAAGAAGATAGAGAGAACTGTGCGACAGATGATTATTGGAAGGGGGTATTGCAAGAAATAATAACAGGTGATTGTTCATACTTGGAACACAATGAGCAGATCCCACTATTAAGTATGAAAAATACAATTGAAAACGATGGATTTATTTATAATTTTGGCGAGGTAAAGATATCAAAGAAATTGCCTAAGGGATATGTATTGGCGGTGGATTATGGGAATCATAAAATAGATGAAAACAGTACAATTACAAATAAGTATTCTTATGTGATACTCCCTGTATTGATTAAAAATAGAAAAGAACAAAAAGATTCTGTAGGAATTAATAATATAAATATATTATGCTTTGGAGAAGATGCAAAGCTAAAGGACGGATTAGAAATTGCTGGAATGAAAACTAAGCGTAATCAACGTTTAAAGAACTTTTATATATATGATTTGGAGAAGGGTGAGAATTTAAAAACAGGTCTTATGTATATTGTGCCTGATGAACTATTAACTAAAAAATGTGGAATGGTTCTTAAAATAGACAATTCTGGAGTAATGGCGCAAAGTGTTGCAGACACTTGTTATGTAAAAATACCGATAGGAAGAGGAGAAAATTAAGAGGTGGTGATAGAGTTTGAATAGTGTATGGAAAAATGAATTTCGAAGAGCCTTTTGTAACAAAGGAATGTTACTTTCATTGGCAATAGGAATTGGAATTGTAATTTGGCACCAAATTACTTTTGTTTGGCCAATCTCCATGATAATAGATGATTTTAATTGTATGGAATCTCTTTATTATCGATGGTTGGGAGGAAATGGGTATCCCATTCAGAATTATGTGTTTTTTATGATATTGCCGTTACTTTCAGCATTGCCAGTAGGGGCGATTTATTGTAAAGATTTGAAAAGTCAATATTATATTCATTTTTATCTAAGAGGACAAAAAAGACAATATTTGTTAGCAAGGTATGTGGTAACATTTGTCGTAGGAGGCTTCAGTGTGATAATTCCTTTAATTATAAGTATAATACTGACAGCTATGAAGTTTCCAGCTATTAAACCTGAATTGATTATGTCCTATGAACCGAATATAAGTGCGGTTGGCTATTCTTTATTCTTTTCACATCCTTTTTTGTATGTAATGTTAATGTTGTTCATTATATTTATATTTGCTGGCGGATTTGCAACTATTGTATTGCCTTCTAGTTTTTATACGCAATATGCAATCGTAGCAAGTATTACACCATTTGCTCTATACTATTTTTTATATTCTTTAGATTGCATATTTTTGCCTGTATCCTGGAGAGCACCAAATTCATTTTTAAATCCAGCAACTGGTGTTTGCATGGCAAATGAATTGATACTTGGGGCAATTGTATTTTTGCTAATAGGAGTAATTTACTTTAGAAAGGCAATAAGATATGAGTAAACAATTTAAGATAGAGCGAAGGGGGCTATTTCTGGCATTTCTATATTTTTCTTGTATGATATATATACTTATTAAGGGTTTTACAAATGGAATTGTTGGATGTGGAATGGATCGTATCATATTTGGAATGAATCCAAGACAATACATGATGATTTTTTGGCTTCCATATTTTATTGTATATTACTGCTTCTTTCGAAATGATTTTTCTGTAAACCAAATTTTGCGAAAAAGAAAAAAGAAACAAATACTTTATGAGCAACAATTGAAAATACTAGAATGCGCAGTTTGGTTTCAATTTATTTTTTTAGGTATCTGTTTGTTGATAAATCATGATTTACGTTTGCTTGATTGGAGCAGCAGAAAAAGTATGTATTATGCAAACACCTTACAGACTACAAGTTTATCAGGAGGCGAATTGCTATTAGTTGTGGCAATGATTGGTATAGTGAGGTTGACCATAATAGGAAATGTCATTAACCTATGTTTTTGGTATACCAATTCTCTTTTGCTAGGGAACATCATAATAATTATAGGGTTAGTTTGTGAATCTGTATTTCCAAAAGTTCAGTTAATTACAAGGTGGTGCAAAGTAGATTATAATTTTTTTGCCTTTAACAGTGAAAAATTTCAGCTTGCAATATATTTGTGTGTAATATTTATGGTAATTACTGGGTTATATCTTTACATTTTAAGAAAAAAGGAGTTTTTTTGAATGAAGGGAATTAGTAAACAGCTAAAGTATGATTTACGAATGGGCATAATAAAAAGATGGAAAATTCATATGATTCTAGCCATAAGTTTTTTGATGATATGTTCCATATTAGCGGCTAATCATGTTGGGGCTGCTCAAAGTGTAGGGCGGGATATCACTGGAATAGATGTGTTGGCATATCTAATGAAAGGACAAAGAGTACTCAAAAGAGAGGCTCAAGTAAATTTTAACATGCCGTTCTATTGGTTTATTCTTCAAGTAGGTTGTTTAGTAAGTATAATTTTTTATCCCAAGAAAGATTTTGAGGTACATGGATATCAGCATCTCATTCGTATGAAGAATCGTGAAGTCTGGTGGAACAGCAAATGTGTATGGTGTGTGTTTGAACTGTTGTTTTATTATGGAATCGTAGTAATATCTGCTTGTTTTGCAAGTTTCTTTAGAGGAGGGAAATTTTATACTACGAAATATTTGTTGGTAGGGGAAAACCTACAGTTAATGAGCGAAATACAACAACTTTTTATTATTTTGGTTATTCCAGTGGTCACTTCTATTCCTATTGCATTGTTTGGAACTGTGATATCAATGAAGTACAATGAGCTTTTTGCGATGATTATAGGACTAGTAGTTATTGTTGCTGAAGTATATTGGTACTTACCAATCTTGCCAGGCGAATATTCGATTCTTTGTCGTTGGAATGATATTAGTCAATATTTCTTGCGAGCAGGCACAGGCTTGGCAATATCGTTGGCATGGAGTTTGATTTTTATATGGTATGGGAAAAAAATAGTAAAAGGGATAGAATTGCTTAGTTAAAGGAGAGGGAATAGATGCAGATAAGATTGGTAAATGCTTCGAGAAAAATAGGATATGAAATGGTAATTGATAATGTAAATATTCAGTTTGAATCTGGTCATATTTATGGATTGAGAGGAAAAAATGGTTCTGGAAAGACCATGTTAATGCGAGCAATTTGTGGTCTGATTCATTTGGGGGAAGGAGAAATATGGCTAGATGATAAATTGTTAGGGAAGGATATGGAATTTCCAGAAAGTGTTGGGGCTTTGCTGGAAAATCCAGGTTTTATGGAAAATGATACAGCTATGAGAAATCTTATGACATTGGCAGAAATAAGAAATGAAATAGGAGAAGAAGAGATTAAAAATACCATGGAGGCTCTAGGGTTAGATCCTTACAGCAAGAAAAAGGTGAAAAAGTATTCATTAGGAATGAAACAAAAATTAGGGATTGTTGCGGCTATAATGGAACATCCTAAACTTATTTTGTTGGACGAGCCTACAAATGCATTGGATACAGAAAGTATAGGTAAATTGAATGTATTGTTACAAGAAGAAATGAAGGAGTATCAACCGATCATCATCATAGCTTCTCATGATAGGGATGAGTTGTCGATGCTCTGTGATACAATCTATAAAGTTGAAAAGGGAAGGGTAACTTTAGAGGTGGAGTGAAAATGAAAATTCGATATTTTGTTGTAGTGGCAGTCCTATTTGTAGCAGTTATTTTTCGCATTCTATGGGTGAATCATGAATATCCACAAGCAGATAATGTGAAAATAGAAAAGGGAAAATGTTATGTGGATCAGGAAGAAATCAGTTATAAAGTGAAGGAAACAAAATGGTTAAACAAAGAACAAATAAAGGAAGAGTATGGGATGGAGTTACTGTCCGTTTGCATCGTTACAATGCAAGTGGAGAATACATCTAAATATAAGAAAAGGATTACAGCCTGTGATTGGTATATAGAGGGAGAAAATTACTTCGGGAATGGAATATCTAGTGATTTATTTTTTGCGATGAATGAACATTTATCGGATATGGATTTGGTTTTAGAACCTGGTGAAAGGAAAGTATGGAACCTCCCTTTTGAATTCTGTAATACGTTTCAATATTCATTTAAGAATGAGAACGAAGTACAAAAGACTTCTTATGGTGTTGTAAGGGAACGATACCCAAGGAAAATATGGATGATGATATAGAGGCTATTGGATATGTTATGAAATCATGCAGCAGGGTGCAAGGTTCTACTAGAACAAAGTGAATATATAGAATATTTGAGTTATCATCAGTATGTGTGAAAGAAATTTTATCAATGAGATTTCAAATGACCGTATTATCCTTCTGGCAACTCATATTGTTTCAGATGTAGAAGCGGTTGCAAAAGAAATCATTTTGTTGAAGAACGGTACGGTTGTAAGAAAGGATACACCATATCATTTGTTAAATGAGATACAGGGACATGTTTATGAAGTGAAATGTCAAAATCAGCAATTAAAGGAACTACAACAGCAATATTTGGTTAGTAATATAAAGCATTCGGAACAAGGATTTTGGGTGAAAATTCTTTCAAAGGAACTGCCTGAAACGTACGAGCATCAGCAAGGAATGCTCAATTTGGAAGGTGTATATTTGTATCATTTTGAAATGTAGAAAAGAGTGGATGAAATGTTTGAATGGATGGCGGAGGAAGTTGTAACATATTTGATTCAAAAGAAAAAATTGGATATAGAAGCAAGGAATGAATATGAATACGGTGTAGAAGTTATATTGCTAAATTTTGTAGCATTAGTAGGATGCCTCTTGGTAAGTGTAGGGATGAAACAATGGATAGAATATGGTCTTTTTCTCGTCTTTTTTATTCCTGTGAGAACCAAATTAGGCGGTATGCATTTGAAGAAAAGCGAAGTGTGTATGCTTACATCAATCGTATTGTATGGTATAATGTTATGGTGTATAAAGGAATGTGAAGGAATGCATACTTGTCTTATATGGGGCAATCTGATTGTAATGCTAGAATTGTGCATTGCAGCATGGATAAAACCATTAAAGAACGAGGTACAACAATTAAGTCAAGAACAGGAAAAGAAAAATAAAAAGAAATTATGTTTGTATATGATTATATATTGTTTTGTGTTCTTGTTATTCGTTTTGAACAATATTTATGTAGGTTTGGCATGCCAAATCGTATTCCTTCAGGGTGCATTGCTATTGTATTGGATAGAAAAAGTGAGGGAATTTGGTAGATGATAAAAATATTGATTTGTGATGATGAGTTACAAGAGAGAAGTTTTATTGAAAAGAAAACAAAAGAGTGCCTAAAGCATACAAGGCTTGAAATTTCGTCAGTGGAAAGTGGAAAAGAATTATTTCAAAAAGTAGATATAAACGAAATAGATATTTTACTTTTGGATATTGATATGAAGGGCATGGATGGATTAGAGGTTGCACAACGATTGAGAAGAGATTTTGAAGATGTAATCCTAATTTTTGTTACAAACCATGCAGAGTATGTATTTGATGCGCTTCAATATCAGCCTTTTCGCTATATTCGTAAAAGCTTTTTGGATGGTGAACTTCCAGTAGCATTGAATGCAGCGATAGAAAAATTACATATGCAACAGGAACAATATGTGTACATAAAAAACAAAAATGGTGAGATTCGTTTAGATGTTAGCAGAGTATGTTATTTTGAGTTAGAAGCTAGAAAAATACATGCATATAGTATGAATGATAAAACTGTATTTTATTGTAGCATCAAGCAATTAGAACAATATTTACAAGGCTTAGATACGGAATTTGTAAAAATCCATAGTGGTTGCCTTGTTAATCCGTGTTTTGTTGAACAGATAGAAAATGATGTTGTTATAATGAAGAACGAAAAAAAATTGGTAATGAGTCGAAGAAATATGAAGTCGGTAAAAGAAAAAATTTATTTTTACTGGGGGAATTTTATTTGAGTATATTATGCTGGGGACTTGATATCTGTGCCAGTTGGATAGAAATCTTTTTTTCTTGTTTTTTTGTAATGAATCGATTTCAAATCGAGAAAAAAGATCGAAGAAATTGGAGCTTACTGTTGGCAACAGCAATGGCAATTCTAGTGTTCTTGTTTAACAGATTTGAATTATTTTCATTTGTTCATACCGTCATATTTTTAGGCTTGGAAGTATGGGCAATATACCGCTATGTGCAAAAGAAATTGGCAAAGATTATTTTTTATGTGATATTCACAATTGTTTTGATAGGCATCTGTGATGGAATGGCAATTCTGATTGTAGAAATGTTAGAAAATTGCCAGAAAGATCAATGGTTTGCTCAAATGGGAACTCTGCGTATGATGGCTATCATTATTTCAAAGATATTGTATTTGTTTTTTATTATTATTGCAGATATGTTTGCAAGAGAAGCATCTATTGTAAAAAGATGGTATTTAGTTTTGGGTATTTTAATTGAGCTAGTATTGATGAGTGGCTTATCTTTCATATTTATGCGTGGACATTCATCGTACAAAATTGGGGGATTTTTAGGCATTGTTTCTGTATTTTTACTTGGAAATATATTGTTGCGATATTTGTTTCAAAGACAAGAACAGCGTATGAATGTTACACTATTGCAATTACGAAATGAAATGTTGGAAAAATCATTAAAAGATACGGAAGAAGTATATGGTTTTTGGAGAAAAGCAGTACATGATTATAAGCACAAAATTTTGGTAATCAATGATTATGTAGAAGAAAATCGAATAGAAGAACTAAAGAGCTTTTTGGCAGAGGAACAAAAATATATTAGCAGAGAAATGTTTTATCAAAGAACTGGTAATAATGTGGTAGATACTGTACTAAATGTAAAAAAACAGCAAGCCATGGAATTAGGTATCGTGTTTACATTTTCTGCATATTTACCAGAAAAAATGAGGATACAGGATATTCATTTGGCTACAATCGTTGGAAATGTGGTTGATAATGCAATTCAAGCAAAATATGACATAAAACAACCTTGGGTAGAAGTGAAAATGGAAACGAAAAACAATGTGTTATTGATCAAGGTAGATAATGGTTATATTGGAGAAGAGATTGACTTTTCTAAATCAAGAAAACCAGAAGGCTGTTTCCATGGAATTGGATTGCAGAGTGTAAGAGATCTGTTAAAGGAGTATGATGGAAGTATGCAACTGAAGCAATTAGAGGATAAAGTTCGTTGTGTAATTAGTGTGCCTATAGAGAGTGTTTTACATCACTAGTTTAGCATAACAGAAACAGATGGAAAAGGAGAGTAAAAACGAGAAGTCTACTGAGAAAGAAATGCGAAAACTAGCGGAGCTCTTTTTAGAAGTTTCTAAACCAAATAAATCAGATTATACAATAAAATATGAAGAGATGGTTGCAAATTTAGAAAAATAGAAAGAAACGGAAATCGTTAAAGAACCAGAAAAAGTGGATGAACCCGTACAGGAAAGTTGTGAAGAAAAAACTTGTCCTCGTTTTGGAGGTAAGTTAGTGGTTCGCACGGCAAAGCGGGGAGAGCATGTAGGGAATCAATTTTATAGATGTGAAAATTTTCCAAAATGTTGGTATAGAGAGGATATATAAGGAATGGAGTTGTTGATTTGATAAACGGAGAAAAATCAAAATTATTAATTAAAACATTTGATGGCTCCTTGAAGAATTTGAAAGTAAAGCCTAAGGGAATTAATAGCATAGTAGAGTTTACTATTCAATATTATGATTATGAGGTTGAGGAATCTCTTGTTAAGGCAAAAGTGATTTTTTATGAGGTTGTTTCGATTGATTTTGAGGTAAATCTTTTTGATAATTGTATTGGAGCAGAATTGTTTGGATTTTATGAGATTTTCCAAGAGGAAAAGAAAAAAGAACTTGTTGAGAAAATAGTTAGAAATCGTAGAGATGGTTTTTTGTATCATGGTAACTACGACTATGATGAAACAGACGAAAATGATATGTTAAATTGGCGAGGACCGATGGAAAAATTATATGAAAATATAAAAGAGTATCATCTTTATCAACAACAAACAGAGGGTGGTATTTATTATATTCTGGCAAATCGTTTTGAAATCATTAGAAAGTAGTCAGGTTGCGGGAGGCTTCAGTTTATATAAATGTGCATTTGCGAGCAGATGCCTATGTACATTGTGGTCCATTCGCAAACTGCTTGTAAAACTGCATATATAGAAAGGGGATATTCGATGTATTTTGAACAGTTATGGAAAGCATTTTCACAGATGGAAGAGGTAGAAGCCATTGCCTTGGGTGGTTCTAGGGCAGGACAAAATTTTGATGAAAAGTCAGATTACGATTTGTATATTTATTGTACGAAAGTACCTGACGAGAGGAAACGAAAAGCAGTGTTGGAAAATTGTTGTAATTATATGGAGATTGGAAATCATTTCTGGGAGTTGGAGGATGACTGTACATTAAAGGATGGGATAGATATTGATATTCTTTATCGAAATCCGGATGATTTTGCTAATGAGGTAGCATCTGTTGTGGAACAACATTCTGCACACAACGGGTATACTACTTGTATGTGGCACAATTTAATACATAGTCGTATTTTGTATGATGAATCGGGAAAATTTGCTCAGATGCAGAAACGATTTGATGTGCCATATCCAGAAGAATTGCGGAAAAATATTATTGCACAGAATCAGAAATTGTTGACGGGTATGTTGCCTTCTTATGATTTGCAAATAAAAAAGGCACTGAAGCGTCAGGATTGGGTTAGTGTAAATCATAGAAGCGCTGCCTTTCTGGAATCCTATTTTGACATTATTTTCGCTATGAATCGTCTGACACATCCGGGAGAAAAACGGATGGTACAGTATGCAAAGAAAGAGGCAAAACAGTTGCCAAAAGATTTTGAAAAAAATGTAGAGAGGTTGTTGCAAAGTCTTTTTGTCAAACCAGAAGAGGTAACCGATACTTTGCATAAGATGATTGCAGCGTTGCAAACGTGCTTGGAACATGCGTAATAAAAATGTAAAGAAATATTCAAAAAAAGTATATTGCTTCTTCCTTCATTCCGTTTTACAATCGGATGTGCAATAGAAGAAAATGTGCAGAAGCGTGCATGAAAATGGAGGAAAAATTAGGATGAAACAAAAAAGAATTTTAAGAATGAAGAAAGTAGTATGTGCAGTAGTGGTAATGGCATTAGTAGGAGCATCCATATCTACGCAGCCAACACTGGCAGCAAAAAAGGCAGAAAAAAGAGGATGTTATTCTAATCTGGTGGATAAGAAATCACAGAAGGAAACAAAAAAGGCTTTAATGAATGCTGGAATTAGCGAGAAAACGGTGGATGCTTGGCTTGCACAGGTACGAAGTTACAACAAAACGATTCAAAACTCTGGATTGGTAAAGAAAGGTTTTGTAAAACTTGGAAAGAAAAATCCTGTTTATCCAGAGGGAAAGATATCAGAATTATGGAACAAAAAGAATAAATTATTTCTTGGTTACAATTGTCGTTTGACAGCGTTTACATTGCTGAAGGATTTTATTAAGGTGGAAGATACATCGAATCCAAATCCTACGGTGCTTTTTATGGATCAAGATGCGTATAACCATGCGCCAACTGCTCCATTTTCAAAAAAGAAGTACAAGACATTTGAAAATTTATTTTCCAGCGTAAATACCATATACAGTAGTAATACAAAGAAACAGATTAACTATTTGACAAAGGCATGGAAAAAGAAGGGTATTAAAGTTTCTTCTAAGACAAAGGCATCTTTGATTACCGTAGTTATGCATTCTAGTTTTAGTAAAGAGGAAAATGAATTATACGTTGGACATACTGGCGTGTTAGTTCCTTTGAAAAATGGAAAATTGATGTTTATTGAAAAACTTTCTTTTGAGTTACCATATCAGGTTACTAAATTTGACAATCGTAAGCAGCTTAATAACTATTTGATGGGAATGTATGACACAGAATGGGGACAGGGCACCGCGCATCCGTTTCTTATGGAAAATACGAAATTAATGAAGGGGTATCACGTATTATCCACGAAGAAAGATGTAAAATAAGTTCGCGAAGTGGATTGTGAACAGCATTGGCAGCAAGAGGTAGCATTAAGAAAATAGTACAAATATGTCTAAAAGAATGGAGGGGCAGTAGATGAAAGAAAATTTGAATTGGGCGGTACTTGGTACAGGTGTGATTGCAAATGAGATGGCACATGCCTATCTATAAAAAATTGTGGGATATTGTAAAAAGCAATCAGTTGGGAAAGGTGCAAATGATAACGGTAAACTTTGGAAGTTTTAAAGAGTATGACATGAATAACCGCTTTTTCAATATGAATTTAGCGGGTGGAGCCATGCTTGATATTGGTGTCTATGCACTTTCCATCGTAAGAAGTTTTATGGACGAAACGCCAACAGATATTGTGAGTCAATGGAAAGCATCGCCGACAGGTTCTGATGAACAGGCAACAATATTATTGAAAAATAAGCAGGATCAGATGGCAACAGTAGCACTGTCGATGCATTCAAAGCAACCAAAAAGAGCTATGATCAGTTGCGAAAAAGGATATATTGAAATTATGGAATATCCAAGGGCAGACAAAGCGGTTTTGGTGGATGCCGAAACAGGAGAGAAAACAGAGGTGGAGTGTGGAGATACCTTGAATGCACTTTATTATGAAATGCAAGATATGGAAGCTGCTGTGAAAACTGGAGATACCGCTTGTATGCATTTGGAGTATTCTAAAGATGTTATGGATATTATGACAAAGTTGAGAAAAGATTGGAATATGAAATATCCAAATGAAGAGTGGTAAGAAGTAGAGATATAGTAGGGTTAGAAGCATTGCCTAAAAATCTTTCTTTATTGCTATATTGTTTGGCAAAATATAGTCACATTATGAAAAAGGAAAATTATATTGCAACAATCCTGATACGATTGCTTCTTTATTACTTTGCTTGAAGGCACTTTCAGATATTTGTCATTTATCTTACGATAGGAAAAAATATGTGTAATAAATAGGCGTATGGCTAGTGTAGCATGAAATTGCTAGATTAGCCATACGCCTTGTTTTGAATCGCATATCCGCTATGGAACGTTTGATTTTATCTTATCCTATATATTTAGATATAATCAAAATTATCAAAAATACAATACCTATAGCTAAAGCAATGCTAGCTATCAGATCCTCTTTATAACTCATTTTTCTATAATTCAAAATATTTTCTATAAGATATGAGATGGCACCAATCAACAAAATTTCATAAGGTTTTTTCCCCATAAGAAAAAGAATAATGAAAACAATTCCTAAAGTTATTCTAGTAAATAATAAACATTTCGATTTGTTGTCTCTATATACTTTAATATCTTCCTCTAATTTATAATTTCCCATATCATTTTCCTCCTCTATTATTTTTGTTTTTTCTTCACTTTGTTATATGTTGATTTTATTCCTGGACAATTGTCAATAATAGTATCAACACCTAATATAGCAGCGCACAAATTTCCTAATGCCTTTGTAACTTCTGCTCCTTTTTCAGCAAAACTTGTAGCTCCCATCATCAACATTACAGCTTCACGCATTCCACCTAAAGCTTTTATATATTTTTTGATTTTTGCAATTTTTGCCACAGAAAAAATTGTTCCTGCAACTACTGCACCAACTGCAGCAACACATTTAGTTATTTGCCACCAAGAAGGATCAGCTATAACTGGAAATGCTGTGTGTTCATCGAAACTTACTACCTGAACTAAAGTATTTCCATTCACTTTGTAATATGAATTAATATTTTTCCCATTTGCATCTTTAGCCCATGCTGGATCAAAAACATATTTTATATTATTTTCTTTATCAACTATAAAAATTTCTCCTGTATCGTACTCTTCACCGAATATTTCTTTTGCCGTTACAAATTTCTCCCCTTCCTGCAAATCAAAAGAGAATTTGTACTCTTTAGGACAATCAGCATTATCAATTATAATACTTGTTCTTAATCCTTCAAGTGTTTGTTCATTATTTCCAATTACTTGTAACGGTTCTACATTAAATGAAACATCGGATTCAGCATTGCTATACATAACTGTTCCATTTCGAGTTAATTCTGGTTCCATGTTGTTGTCAAGCAAAATTGTAACACTTTATGATAGTTTCTCCTATGCAGCATAACGAGCTGCATAAGGAGTACGACCACCATTGTGTGTATGTGGTCTCTTGTGATTATATTTTCCATAAATGAA
>Ga0256404_1003496_pt1 | contig 31844 bp, 27 predicted proteins | sample RumenRJG_01DNA_FD_185990 | JGI IMG/M metagenome (GOLD analysis project Ga0256404, IMG submission 185990) | Bovine rumen microbial communities from Lethbridge, Alberta, Canada - RJG_01 | ecosystem: Host-associated > Mammals > Digestive system > Stomach > Rumen | place: Canada: Alberta | collected...
AAGCCTGTTAAAAATGGTCTATCTATAAGAAAAATCCGGCCTGACGGCCGGATTTTTACCGATTAGAGAAGGGGCATCGCATTATCTAATGCGACAGCCCCTCGCTTTATATTTCGGGTTATCTGTTCTTGTGGAACAGATTGTAGAAGAATCCATGTTTTTCACTATTATTGGCGGCTTTTCTGGCTGCCTGCCGGATTCCCTGCGGCGCCTGTTCCCGCAGCCTTTCTTTGACTCTTTCTTTCTGGTCAGGCTCATGGTAGCGGTTCTTGTTGGAAAGCTTCATCTGTTCATCATGACAGTTGAGAAGCACACCGTTTTCCGGAACAGGGATTTCCTCATAGATGCCTTCCGGGCTCATATGGCGGGCCTTGGTGTTATCATGTTCCATAATATCGATGATATTATGGATTTTGGCTCTGATTTCCGGATTTTCAATCGGACAGCCCACCTCGACACGGCGCTCGGTATTTCTTGTCATGAAGTCAGCCGATGCGATATACATCTCTTCTGTAGCACCGGTTCCGAAAATATAGATTCTGGAGTGCTCCAGATAACGGCCGACTACAGAACGGACTTCGATATTCTCGGTTTCCCCCGGAATGCCAGGCAGAAGACAGCAGATACCTCGGATAATCATCTGAATCCGGCAGCCTGCACGGGATGCGTTTCTGAGGGCGTCGATAATATCGCGGTCGGTCAGAGAGTTCAGTTTAAAGAACATGTATCCATCTGATCCCTTTTTGGTTTCCCGGGAAATAAGTTCCAGCACGCGCTGTTTCAGGCTGACCGGAGAGACGATCAGTTTGTTGTACTGTCCGCGCAGATTGCTGATACCCAGATTGCGGAAGAATGCCTTGGCGTCCTTACCGATTGACTGATCCGCTGTCAGGAAGCAGAGGTCGGTATAGATCTTGGAGGTTTTCTCGTTATAATTGCCGGTACCGATCTGTGTATAATAGCGGATAGCACCCTTTTCGTGACAGGTGATCAGGCAGCATTTGGAATGAACTTTGAAATCCGGGATGCCGTAGATAACGGTGCAGCCGGCTTTTTCGAGCTCTTCAGACCAGTCGATGTTATTCTGCTCATCAAATCTTGCACGCAGTTCAATCAGGACGGTGACATCTTTGCCGTTCTCTGCCGCACGGATCAGGCTCTGGGCCAGCTGGCTCTGCTTTGCGAGACGGTAAATCGTGATATCGATAGCGATTACGTTATCATCCTTGGAAGCATCGTCAACAAGCTTCAGGAAAGGCCCCATGGAGTCATATGGATAGGACAGCAGTATATCGTGACGGTTAATCTGCGCGAACATGGATTCGTGCGGATTGATATTCGCCGGCCATGCCGGTTCGTATTCCGGATAGAGCATGGTCTTCTTCTGTGATTCACTCAGTTTATCTCCCAGCGGATAAGCATAGTTCATGCGCAGCGGCGCCTTGCTGAAGAAAATCTGATTGTCCTCGAGTTTGAGCTTTTCCTTGAGAAAACGGTAGATTTTATTGCTTGTACCATTTGTCATTTCAAGACGCAGCGGGGCAAGTCTCTTTCTTTCTTTGAGCATCTGCTCCATGGCGGTACGGAAATCGCCGCTCAGTTCGATATCCTCATCTTCTGCGTTGATATCTGCATTACGAGTGATACTGATGATGACTTTTTCCTGTACATCATAGGTATCGAAAACAATATCAGTCAGTTCATAAAGCAGATCTTCTGTAGAAATGTAGCGGATATCGTTGCCAGGAATATAGATGATCTCCGGAAGAGTAGCAGGAACCGGAAGAATAGCATACTTCTCCTTCTCCTTGGCATTTCCGAGCAGTACGGCAATTTCGATGCCTTTGTTGATCAGATGCGGGAATGGATGATGTGCATCGATGATCAGCGGCTGCAGAACAGGAAGAATGTTATTCGAGAAGAAATTGATAAGATATTCCTGATCCTTGACATCCAGTTCCTGGAAGGTGACCTTGAAAATGCCCTCGGCGCGAAGCTTTTTCTCAAGATCTTCAAACAGGCGGTCACGTTTTTCGTATAACGGACGAACTGCCTGGTAAACGGCGTGCAGCTGTTCTTCTGCGGTCATAAATGATTTATTATCTCTTGAATCTTCACCGAGCGGGAGCATGTCAATCAGGCTGCCGACACGCACCATGAAAAATTCATCAAGATTGGTTGTAAAAATAGTCAGAAAACGCAGTCTTTCGAGCAGCGGAACTGAACTGTCCTGGGCTTCGTCCATGACACGTTCATTAAAACGGAGCCAAGAGAGCTCACGATTCTGCATATAGTGTGTTGTTGGGTCTTTTTTACTCATGCTGTGCCTCCTCTACTTTCAGCATATGCATTAAATATCCTTCGCGAACGCCATTGCTTATGGTCAGTACGCTTTTACAGTCAAATAAACGGATGACCTCTTTCAGAATCATTATGCCGGGCAGCAGGGTATGAATCCTGTCCGGACAGGTCATCAGAATCTGCCGCACGCATTTGCGGCGGTCATTTTTATAAAACTGAATAAATTTATTCAGATAATCAGCACTGTATATATCGTCCGTTACCTGATTCGGGTACAGGGTTTTCAGCAGACGCAGAAATCCACCGGCCGTTCCGCCTTCACATATGATAATATCCGAGGATGGAAACGGCAGCATATTCAGCCGCTGCACCTGCTGGCGGACTGCTTTCTTGATGGCCGTCAGCTCTTTCAGATCCGGTACGATATCATTCACATAACGTCTGAACAGATTCAGGGAGCCGATCGGCATGGACCGTGCCCAGCGGATCTTGTCCTGCTCATAAAAAACGATTTCGGTGCTGCTTCCGCCGATATCGATGATGAGCCCGCTGTGCAGTCTGGCCTGTGCATCATGATCGATGCTGTCGATTCTGTCTCTGTATTCATTGGCCAGTCCATAGTAGCCGAATACCGCTTTTTCAGCACCGCTCAGTACGACAACATGAAGGCCTGTGGCGTCTTCTATTGCCTGCACAGCTTCATCACGGTTCGTGATGTTATGCAGAACTGCCGTAGCGAATACGTACAGCTGATCCAGATTGAAATTGTCGGCGATATGATTCAGGCTGTTAATGGATTCAGCTGCCTTTCTGATACCCTTACGAGTAAGCTTCCGGTCCGCATTGATGTAGCCGGCAAGTGATGCATTTATTTTCGTATTGATCACCGTGAGTATCTTCGATTCGTCTGTTTTATAAATTACAAGACGGATATTATTCGATCCGATATCGATAATTCCGTACAAAAAATCATCCCCTGACAATTTATGTTTTCAATCGCCCGATTGAATTGCCCGATTCAGATGAATCATTAATATTATAAAAGAATAATGCGATAAAACAATAGCGGATACGGTAATTTAATAACCTGTAATTTTATATTAACATAGTATTTACATCTTTTGACCTGTGTCCTCGCGGACATGGCTGCAAAATAAAAAACAGATTACCTGCAGCAAAAACTGCCGCAGTATAATCTGTCGAAACGGTCTGCACAATTCTGTTATATCGCGTTCGATTGCCGGCTGACGGATGCGCGCAGGTTTTCCAGTACGCTGTACGGTATACTTAGATTTCCGAGCCCCCGTCCTATCCGGATATGCGGTTTGTTGATTCCGTGGAAGTCGGATCCGCCGGAAGGTGCAAGATGATATTTCTCCGCCAGACTGGCTACGTATTCTGTCTCTTCCGGAGAATGAAGGGAATAGTATACTTCAATGCCGTCGAGTCCGCAGTCTTTGAAATGAGCTATTTCCGTCTCGAGTTCTTCATGTGTGATTTTATATTTCATCGGGTGAGCAAGAACGGCAATGCCGCCGGCTGCATGGATCATCTCGATGGCATGCTCCGGTGTTATGCGTTCTCCATGTATGTAAAATGGCTTACCGGTTCCGATCAGCCGCTGAAATGCATCCGGTACGGAGGATGCGTACCCTTTGCTGATCAGCGCGCGGCTGATGTTCGCACGCGTAATCACGCGGCCTTCTCTGTTCTCAAAGGCGTCTGTGATATCGTAGCCGCCCTGCCTGAGCAGTTCAATCATTCGGCGATTGCGCTCCTGCCGTTTCCGGGAAATGATCTGCAGCTCCTGGTTCAGATAGGGGTTATCGGGGTCGATATCGAGACCTACAATATGATATTCTATCTGATTCTGCTCTGTCGACAGTTCGATGCCGCGCACAAGTTCGATCCCATATCCGGCAGCGGCCTGTGCAGCTCTTGCCGTTCCTGCCGCCGTTTCATGGTCTGTCAGTGCGACAGCACGCAGACCGGCTTTGGAAGCAGCATCGATCACCTCTTCCGGGGACATGCTGCCATCTGAATAATCAGAATGCGTATGAAGGTCTATTATGTCCAAATTTACACCTCCCGTGATAATTACTATTATTTTATATCGAAATGTATTAAAAGTCGATAGCCGCATTATGAAGAGTATTTAAAAAAACTTGTCACGCAAAGGCGGCATATGGTATAATATTGCAAGCTGTAAAATATGATCAAGCAAAGGAGGACCTACCTATGAAACATATAAAATCTCTCAATGAAGGAACCATGAGAAAGAACATGAAGAACAGCGGATGCGGTGAGTGCCAGACTTCCTGCCAGTCTGCATGCAAGACATCCTGCACAGTTGGCAATCAGACCTGCGAACATCATAAATAATGATTTTCAGGTATATCATTTGCTGATACGATAAGAAATATTTACGAGCAGCGTTTTAGCAGATCTAAATCGCTGCTTGTTATATGTTAGGAGCTTTACATTTGATACATCAGTATAAAAATAACGGATATAATATTGTCATGGATATCAACAGCGGTGCCATTCATGTCGTTGATGATGTGGTATATGACATAATCAGTCTGTTTGAGGACCATGATGAGGATGCGATTGCGGCAGAACTTTCAGATCGCTATAGTATGGAAGATATCCGGGAAGGAATTGAAGAAGTAAAAGCCCTGCGTGATGATGAGCAGCTTTTTACCAAAGATGATTATAAAGACGCCGTTATTGACTTTAAGAATCGTAAGACGGTTGTCAAGGCTCTTTGCCTGCACATTGCGCATGACTGCAATCTTGCCTGCCGGTACTGCTTTGCCGGAGAGGGCGAATACCATGGGCATCGGGAACTGATGAGTTTTGAAGTCGGCCGCCAGGCTCTTGATTTTCTGATCCGTTCGTCGGGCACAAGGCGCAATCTGGAAGTGGACTTTTTCGGCGGTGAACCGCTCATGAACTGGGATGTGGTAAAGCAGCTTGTCCTTTACGGCCGTGAGCAGGAGAAGAAGTATAATAAGAATTTCCGTTTCACCCTCACGACCAATGGCGTTCTGCTTAACGACGAGATCATGGATTTCTGCAATCGTGAGATGTCCAATGTCGTTCTCAGTGTGGACGGCAGACCGCAGGTGCATGATCGCATGCGTCCTTTCCGGAACGGAAGAGGCAGCTACGATCTCATAATGCCGAAATTTAAAAAGTTTGCTGAGAGCCGTCATCAGGACAATTATTATGTCCGCGGCACATTTACGCGTTACAATAAGGATTTCGCGGCAGATGTGCTGAGTCTTGCTGACGAAGGATTCAAACAGATTTCCGTAGAGCCGGTTGTGGCTCCGCCGGAGGCTGACTATGCACTGCGGGAAGAAGATATTCCCGAACTTCTGGATGAATATGACAAGCTTGCAAGGGAAATGGTCAGAAGAGAAAAAGAGGGAAGAGGTTTTAACTTCTACCACTTTATGATAGATCTGGAAGGCGGTCCCTGCGTTTACAAACGGCTGGCGGGCTGTGGATCCGGCACCGAGTATCTGGCGGTAACGCCATGGGGTGACCTTTATCCATGCCATCAGTTTGTAGGACAGCAGGAATTCCTGATGGGCAACGTCAGAGATGGCATTGTCCGGACAGATATCCGCGATGAATTCAAAAGCTGCAATGTTTATGCGCGCAGTGAATGTGCTGACTGCTTTGCAAAATATTACTGCAGCGGAGGATGCAGCGCGAATGCATGGAATTTCACGCATTCCATTAACGGCACGTATCATATCGGCTGTGAACTGATGCGCAAGAGGGTGGAGTGTGCAATCATGATTAAAGCTGCTTTGGCAGATTCTGAAGGAGAAGAGGATAATGAAGAGTAAGAAAACCAGTGCGATTGTTCTGATCGCGATTCTGGCCTTTACTTTATGCTGCGGACTGGTTGCGACGATCGGCTTCGGCAGCAAGCATCAGGGCAAGGCTTCCAATATCAAGCTTGGCCTTGATCTGGCCGGCGGTGTTAATATCACTTACCAGGCGAATGAAGAAAATCCGTCTGCGGAAGATATGAGTGATACCATTTACAAGCTGCAGCAGAGAGTAGAGGCCTGGAGTACAGAGGCTGAAGTATATCAGCAGGGATCCAACAGCATCAACGTGGATATTCCTGGTGTCTACAATGCCGAAGAGATTCTGGAGGATCTCGGCAATCCTGGTACGATTTATTTCTGCGAAGAGCAGAACGATGAGACGACCGGTGAAGAGATCATGGATGGCTACTATGAGGTAGTCAATGGTGATGATATTGACGGCGCCGAGGTTAAGACACAGCAGGATGATTACGGCAATCAGGAATATGTCGTAGCATTGGATTTTAACAGCGAAGGTGCACAGAAATTTGCGGATGCGACATCCCGCAATGTCGGCAAACCGATCTATATCATCTACGATGGTGAGATCATCAGTTCCCCGACGGTTAATCAGGCCATCACTGATGGTCAGGCGGTAATCGAAGGCAACTTCACCTATGATTCTGCGAATTCACTGGCGACTACAATCAGAGCTGGTGCACTGAAGCTTGATCTTACTGAGACAAGTTCCAAGGTTGTCAGTGCAAAGCTTGGTTCTGAAGCCGTATCGACGAGCCTGAAGGCCGGTGTCATCGGCCTTTGCATTGTCTTCCTGTTTATGGTGATCTACTATGGACTGCCGGGTCTGGCAGCCGGTATCGCACTGATTCAGTATGCGCTGGCTACCTTGTGTTTCCTGAATGGCCTGGATATAACGCTGACGCTGCCTGGCATGGCCGGTATCATACTGACAATCGGTATGGCCGTCGATGCGAACGTCATTATCTTTACGCGAATACGTGAGGAGATCCGGGACGGCAAGTCTGTACAGGAAGCTATTAAAAACGGTTTCCGCAAGGCTCTTTCCGCCGTACTCGATGGCAATATCACAACACTGATTGCCGCTGCAATTCTTTATGCAAACGGAACCGGTACGATTCGCGGTTTTGCCATTACCCTGACACTGGGTATTCTTCTTTCCATGTTCACAGCGCTGATTATTACCAGACTTCTGGTTATGGCGTTTTACGGACTGGGCATGAAGGATAAGAAGTATTTCGGCCATCTGATGATTCAGAAGATTTTCCCGTTCAGCAAATTCAGAAAGGTCGTTTTCCCGGTTGCCATCGCAGTGATCTGCAGCGGATTTATTGCCATGGGCGTGCATTCGTCGCAGGGAGACGGTGTGCTGAATTACAGTCTGGATTTCACAGGCGGTACTGCTATGACAGTAACGTTCAATGATAAACTGGAAATTCCTGGTGAGGATGAAGAGAAACTGACTTCTCTGTTTGAGGAGTACGGCGGTACAACGGATGTCCAGTTCCAGGCGGTTACCGGAACCAATCAGGTTGTTATCAAGACGCCGCTGCTGGATGCGGATAAACGAACAGCTGTCAAGGATGCACTGGCAGATCAGTACGGCATTGATGCCGATGAGGCGATTACAGAGGAGAATATCGGTGCATCTGTCAGCAGTGAGATGCGAAGCGACGCATTCATGTCTGTCGTTATTGCCGGTATCTGCATCCTGATTTATATCTGGATCCGTTTCCAGGATCTTGCGATCGGCGCAAGCTGTATTCTGGCACTGCTGCACGATGTCCTTGTCGTTCTGGCTGTCTATGCAGTCGGACGGATTTCGGTCGGCACAACCTTTATTGCCTGCATGCTTACGATCGTAGGTTATTCGATCAACGACTCCATCGTTGTATTTGACCGTGTACGTGAGAATCGTAAGATCATGACACGGAGCAGCAATGAGGAACTGATGAATGTCAGCGTCAGCCAGACGCTTACACGAAGCATCAATACTTCGCTCACGACTTTGACCATGGTCCTGATTCTGTTCATTATGGGCGTTTCTTCAATTCGTGAATTTGCCCTGCCGATGATGGCCGGTATTATTGCCGGTACGTTCTCATCTGTATTTCTGGCAGGCAATTTCTGGTGCCTGTTCCGTCATGGCAGCAGAAAGGACCGCAAAGCTCCGAAGCAGAAGAAAGCAAAAGCCAGCAAATGATAAAAGCCTTAACGGGCATATTCAGAATTACTGCCGCAGACGTCTCACAGGCGCTGCGGCAGTATCTTTATTTAATAGTATGAAAGGTGGAAATATATGATACCTGCATCTTACAGGTGGATAATGCGCAATACGTATGACCGCTCGCTGGCGGAGCATCTGGCTCTGGAACTGGATATTCCGGAAGAAATTGCCGGACTTCTTATTGAGCGCGGCATTGCAGACGTACAGCAGGCGCAGAAGTTTTTTGAGCCGGACACGGCGGATATGCACGATCCATACTTGATGAAAGAGATGGACCGGGCCGCCGCACTGATCGATGAAGCGGTTAATGCCAGGGAGAAAATTACGATCTATGGAGATTATGACGCGGATGGCATGACGGCCACCAGTATATTGCTTTTATATTTCACTTCGATCGGCGCAAATGTGCAGTATTATCTTCCGGACAGAATGAAGGAAGGATACGGACTGAACAAAGAGGCTGTCAGGAAAATCGCGTCGGGCGGCACAAAGCTCATGGTTACCGTGGATACCGGTATTTCCGGTATGGATTGCTGCCGCCTTGCCCATGAGCTGGGCATGAAAATTGTGGTGACAGATCACCATGAGTGCCCGGCTGAGCTGCCGGAGGCGGATGCGGTTGTTGATGCCAAAAGAAAAGACGAGACATATCCGTATCGTTATCTTGCCGGCTGCGGCGTCGCTTTGAAGCTGGTGCAGGCTTTGTCGGAGCGCAGAGGAGACAGCATTGACTTAAACCGCTATCTGGAGATCGCTGCGATCGGTACAATCGCAGATGTGGTGCCGCTGACAGGCGAAAACAGAATTATCACATCAGCAGGTCTTAAGATCATACGCAATACCGAAAATATCGGTGTGCGGAAACTGATGGAGGTATCCGGGTATCATTTCGATAAAAAGATCGGTGCGGATTATATCGGATTCGGAGCCGGTCCGCGGCTCAATGCGGCAGGCAGGCTGGGCAGCGCCAGACGCGGCGTCGAACTTCTGACAGCGGACAGTGCGATAAAAGCCGCGGCGCTGGCCGCTGAGCTTGACCGGGAAAATCAGGAAAGGAAAAATATTGAACAGCTGATTCTGGATGAGGCAGTACAGAACCTTGAAAATGCCGGCAATCCGGCTTCGCAGTATTTTCTTGTAGCGGCCGGTGAAGGCTGGCATAAAGGCGTTGTCGGCATTGTTTCATCCAGGGTGCGGGATCTGTATTATCGGCCGAATGTGGTTCTGAGTATTGAGGGAGATACGGCAACCGGTTCCGGACGGAGCATCGACGGCCTGAATCTGTATGAAGCACTGTTATCCTGCAGCGATCTTCTGATCAAATTCGGCGGGCATGCCGCTGCAGCCGGACTTACGCTATATACAAAAGATATACCGGAGTTTACACGGCGCATTAATGAATATACAAGAGAGCACACGGATGCGCAGATGATGGTGCCGACCTTGACGGCAGAAGTTGCGGTGCGCCCGTCAGACATTACTGTCGGGATGATTCGAAATGCAGAGAAATTTGAACCGACCGGCGCGGAAATGCCGCAGCCGTATTTTGTCACTGCCGGTGTGATCCGTGAGATCAGCCGGATCGGGAAAGACCGGGAGACGATCAGAATCAAATTGTACGACGGAGTCGATGAACTGACAGCAGTCGGATTTCGCTGCGGAGATTACAGTTATTATTATCAGCCGGGCAGCCGTGTATCTGTGATCGGTTATGTGCAGGTCGATGAATTTGCCGGATTGGAAAAGCCGCAGCTGATGATTCAGGATCTGCATCCGGCAGAGCAGCTGGAAGCTCCCGCCTGTGCCCAGGCTTTTGGCCTTCGTTTCCTGACCGATGGCTTTACGCAGTGCAGCAGTGAATACTGCAGGAAGTACGGAAAACTGAAAAAAAAGGACTGCAATGACATTTATCGCCGTCTGGTGACAGTCAGTGTGCAGCAGAAATCGCCTGGAGAAGGCAGATTCCTGGTCGATGATGATGAAGTCGGGTGCCGTATGCTGATGGTCTGCAAGGTGTTTGAAGAACTTGGACTGCTGGAAATTGCTTCGAATGGTTTCTATTTCAGCTACAAGCTGATACAGGGACGGACGGCAAAGCTGATCGATTCGGACTGGTACAGACGATTCTTTGAAAACTGAAAAACAGCAGAACGAAAAAAGGGAATCCACATCAAACATGGGTTCCCTTTTTTTTATGAAGAGCATTCAGATGAGTTTGAATTTTGTCCATTTCTTTGAGCGATACCGTGCATAGAAGATAGCGCCGCGGATGAACAGATCGATTCCCATGCCGAATGCAATGCCAATTACCCCCATATTCAGCCAAAGACCGAATAAAGCAGAGAAGAACAGTCTTGCGCCGATTGTCAGGCTGATCGATACGATCATGGTAAAGCGGATATCGCCGGCGGCACGCAGACCGTTGCCCAGCGGGCCGGCAAACGGATAGGCGATTCCGTTCATGATATTATTGATCAGAACAAGCCAGAAGACCAGCGACTTTGCCTGCGGAGAGACCGCGAAAAATTTCAGCAGCAGCGGTGTCAGTGCCAGAACCAGAGCGTTCCAGGCAATCGACAGGATAAAGGAAATTTTATCCAGCTTTTTGCGACGATGGAAATGTTCATGGTTGCTTTTGTATGTCCGATGCTGCGGCAGAGGGCTGCGCCCGCATCATAGATGGCCAGAGGCGGGAAGGAGAGAGCGGTGATCCGCAGGTAGGTAATGCAGGCCTGCATTACATCGTCATCGACGCTGCCGAAGAGGCCGCGGAGCAGCGGATGCTGGAAAATCAGGCAGAGCGCAGCGACGATAACTGAAAATACGGTCGATATCATAAGAAGCTGGCCGGATGCCCGGCTTGCGGCCTTATTGTTTCCGCATCCGATGTACTGGCTGATGATAACAGCACCGCCGCTGGACAGAGCGGTAAACAGGAAAACAAACACGGTGTAAAAGAATTGACAAGAGAAACGCCGGAGACTGCAGCGTCACCGGCGTAGCTTACAACGAAAGTATCTGCCATTCCCACAAGCAGCAGAAGAAACTGCTCGACAAAAAGCGGGATAATCAGATCCCGCAGATCCTTATTGCTGAAAAACATTATCCTGAGCCTCCTTAACCATTCTGGAAACTTTTTCCATATCCCAGTCACAGAAACCCGTTGCAATCATGGAAGCAATTCCGTGTGAGTGCATCCAGAGCTGATCATGAATCCATTCCGCTTTTTCATGTGAACAGCCATATTCGGACATCAGATTCTGCACAGCTGTTTCAATGATCGGCGAGAGTGCATTTTTCATTTCCGTATAGGCGTTTTCTCTCATAAACAGAAAACGGAAAAGATTTGCATGTTCCTGCGCGAAGCGGATATAGCCCATACCATAAAGGTGAGCTGCATGTTCATTGTCTTCATGCATGAAGCTGACAAATTCCTGGACAGCAGCATTCGCGATTGCCTGCCGCAGATCGTCCATATTCCGGAAAGAAAGATAGATCGGCTGCGTAGAGCATCCGAGTCTGGCTGCAAGCGTCTTGACATTGATGGAATCATATCCCTTTTCTTCCAGCATCTGCATCGCTGCGGAAAGAATCTTGTCTTCTGTGATTTTTTTTCTGGCTGGCATATGTAAGCTCCTCTATAAAATAAACTAATTTATCAATAAACGCATTTATATTATATCCGAATGCCATGAATGTCAAGACAGTATTTTGGGAATATCCTCAAAAAAAGAATCTGAGAGCAGAATATTTAATGTTCTCATTAAGAATGTGCTATACTGTTTTAGCAGTTACAGGAAAAACAGACCGATAGAGCAGGGAAAATGACATTTTTATGCGGCTTTTTTAAAATAGAATCAAAATTTTTTCCGGGCAGGTATAATATAGAGATTCGAATATGATATAATCTATAACTAAATCAGGAAAGTTTTCCTGAAACCATAAGAAGGGAAAGTAGTCATGAAAAAACTAGAAGATTATGTAACCAGCATTCCGGATTTTCCGAAGGAAGGTATCATTTTCAGAGACATTACAACGGTTATTCAGGATCCGGAAGGATTCAGACTGGCAATTGACAAAATGCAGTCATTCCTGAAGGATGTTGATTTTGATGTTGTTGTAGGTGCGGAGTCACGCGGATTTATTTTCGGCGCGCCGATTGCCTATAACTGCGGAAAAGGTTTTGCACTGGTACGTAAAAAGGGAAAACTTCCGAGAGCTACTATAGAAGAGAGTTATGAGCTGGAGTACGGAACCGCGACAATCGAGATGCATAAGGATGCCATCAAACCGGGACAGAAGGTTGTACTGGTGGATGATTTGATTGCAACGGGCGGTACTTCCGAAGCTATGATCAGACTTGTTGAGCGCCTGGGCGGCAAGGTAGTCAAGCTCGTCTTCCTGATTGAACTTGCCGGCCTCAACGGACGTGAGAGACTTAAAGATTACGATATTGATTCAGCAATAATTTACAACGGGAAATAAGGATAAACTATGGATGTAACAGGTATGGATAAAAATCACACGGCGAATAACAGCGGTTCAGAACCGGAGAAAAATACTTTGCTTCACGGCGGCGATGAAGTTGTATTTTCATCCGACGTGCATATTCCGGTTGAAGAAAAGCCGATTATACGTACGCAGGATTTTGATACTCCGGAAGAGATCTATGATAAACTGATCGAGCGGATCAGAAAATATCATCCTTCCGATGATATTACTATCATCGAGAAGGCTTATCGTGTTGCCCGCGAGGCGCACAAGGAACAGAGGAGAAAATCCGGGGAGCCATATATCATACATCCGCTTTGTGTAGCATTGATCCTGGCGGATCTGGAACTGGATAAGGAATCCATTGCAGGCGGTCTTCTTCATGATGTGATTGAAGATACCGATGTGACGTACGATGATCTCAAAGAGGAATTCGGACCGGAGATAGCGCTGATCGTGGATGGCGTTACCAAATTGGGCCGTCTGTCTTATTCATCTGATAAGATCGAACTGCAGGCGGAGAATCTGAAGAAGATGTTCCTTGCCATGGCGAAGGATATCCGTGTTATTCTCATCAAACTGGCCGATCGTCTGCACAATATGCGGACGCTGCAGTATATGACGCCGGAGAAACAGAAGGAAAAAGCGCGTGAGACGATGGATATCTATTCACCGATCGCACAGCGGCTTGGCATTTCCAAGATCAAGACGGAACTGGACGATCTGTCGCTGCAGTATCTGGAACCGGTCGTCTATCAGAATCTTTCTCGGCAGGTCAGTGAGAAACTGAGCGAGCGGCAGGATTTTGTCAAGAATATCTGCGCACAGGTCAGCCGGAAGATGAAGGAAGGCGGCATCGAATGTCAGGTCAACGGCCGCGTAAAGCATCTCTTCAGTATTTATAAGAAGATGGTGAACCAGAACAAGACGCTGGATGAGATCTATGATCTTTTCGCCATTCGTATCATTGTCAATTCAATCCGGGACTGCTATGCTGCCCTGGGACTGATTCACGAGATGTATACGCCTGTTCCCGGCCGTTTCAAAGATTACATCGCGCTGCCGAAACAGAATATGTATCAGTCTCTTCATAATACGCTGATCGGACCGGGCGGACAGCCGTTCGAGATCCAGATCCGTACATATGAGATGCACAAGATTGCCGAATATGGTATTGCTGCGCACTGGAAGTACAAGGAAAATCCTGGCAGCAAGAATATTGAAAACCAGGAAGAGGCAAAGCTGACCTGGCTGCGGCAGATTCTGGAATGGCAGAGAGATTTCTCGGATAACCGGGAATTCATGAATCTGATCAAGGACGATCTCAATCTGTTTTCTGACAGCGTATATTGTTTTACGCCGCAGGGCGACGTAAAGAGCCTGCCGGCAGGGTCGACGCCGATTGATTTCGCTTACAGCATTCATTCAGCAGTCGGCAATAAGATGGTCGGCGCCCGTGTCAACGGGAAACTGGTAAATATCGACTATAAACTGCAGAACGGTGACCGCGTGGAGATCCTGACATCGGCCAACTCGAGAGGACCGAGCCGTGACTGGCTGAATATTGTCAAGAGCCCGCAGGCAAGGACCAAGATCAATCAGTGGTTCCGCAGTCAGTTCAAGGAAGAGAACATTGTTCGCGGCAAGGAGCTTCTGTCTGCCTACTGCAAGAATAAGGGCATACCGTTTAATGAACTGCTGACACCGAAATACATGGACAAGGTAATCCGCAAATACGGCCTCAAAGACTGGGATTCCGTCTGTGCGGCTGTCGGACATGGCGGCCTCAAAGAAGGTCAGGTTATCAACAAGATGCTTGACGAATATAAGAAGGACAGAATCAGCCAGATTACGGATGAAGATGTCCTTGCCCAGCTGGACCCGAACAGCCGGCCAAAACAGCAGGACGGCACCGTGTCGAGATCTGCCTCCAAAAATCACCATAAAGGAAATGGCATCATCGTCAAGGGCATTGACGATGTGGCGGTACGTTTTTCAAAATGCTGCAACCCGCTGCCGGGTGATGAGATTGTTGGCTATGTAACGCGCGGACGCGGCATTTCCATCCACAGGACGGACTGTCAGAATATGCTGAATCTTTCCGAGGCGGAACGTTCGAGACTGATCGACGCCGAATGGGAGGATGATGCATCGGAAGTAAATGGTTCTTTCGATGCCGAGATCAATATTTATGTGAAAGATGGTGTGGGCGTTCTCACCAAGATCGCACAGGTATTTACCGAAAACGGCGTCAATGTCATTGCACTTTCGAGCCGTTCCGGCAAGAACCATACCGCGACCATCAGCTGCACATTTGAGGTTAAAAACAAAGAAGAGTTAAATAACATTATCAGCAAACTCCGGACGGTAGATGTCGTCAACGATATCACACGTACGAGAGGCTGATCCGGAGGCAACATGAGCAAAGCTGAACTGAACAGCTTTATTCTCGGCATGATCGGCACCAACTGCTATCTGCTGACGAATAAAGATACCAAGGAGACGATCATTATTGATCCGGCTGATGATGCACGCAGCATCAGCAGTTTTATAGAACTGCATGATCTTAAACCTGCGGCAATTCTGCTCACGCATGGACATGCAGATCATATCATGGCGGTGAATGATCTGCGTGACAGGTACAGCCTGTATGTCTATGTGCATCAGAAGGAACGGGAGCTGCTCGGCGATGTAAAGCTGAATTGCAGCACGCTGCTGCTGGGCAGACCGATGACAGTGAAACCGGACGTGCTGCTCCGTGACGACCAGATACTGGACCTTGCCGGATTCAGTATCAAGGTGATCTACACGCCGGGACACACGATCGGCGGCTGCTGTTATTACATTGAAGATGAGAAGATGCTGTTCAGCGGTGATACGCTGTTTCAGTCATCCGTCGGAAGAACGGATTTCCCGACCGGCAGCTACAGGCAGATCATCGACTCGGTGAAGATGCTGCTGAACACACTGCCGGAAGACGTGGTTGTCTATCCGGGGCATATGGGAAAGACCACAATTGGTTTTGAGAAAAAATGCAACCCGTTCATCTGAGTTTCAGGGACTGTCATATCTGCATCAGAAGATATGGCAGCCTTTTTTTGCGGAGGTATGAAATTTGATTTATCTGATTATCAATGAGCCGCAGTACGATTATGACGTGCGCACGATGCTGATGGCTTTCTTCCGCGGTGAGAAGATTGTCACAGAACCGGAGGGGACGGATAAAACCCTGATGGTTCGTTTTACTGTGAAAAACGGCACATCGACACGGATGTATGCAGAGTTTACAGACAGAGAGAACAAGACCGTGGCGGGAGGATCTTTCTGCCCGGGTACGGTAAGACAGGAAGTTTCTTTAACTGTAAAAAAACTCCTGTATTCACTTCTGAGCCGTTATACCGGCAGGGAGCTGCCGTGGGGCGTACTGACGGGCATTCGGCCGACGAAACTGGCACGGGAACAGATTATTGCCGGCAGCACGCGTGACGAAGTCATCAAAAACCTGCAGGAGCGCTACCTCGTAAGTGAGGAAAAAGCCGGTTTATGTTTTGATGTGGCGCAGCAGGAGGAGAAAATTCTCAGCAATCTTGATTATGAGCACACCTGGAGCCTTTATGCAGGGGTGCCGTTCTGCCCATCCATCTGCGCCTACTGTTCTTTTTCTTCGTTTCCGATCGAAACATGGAAGGACCAGGTCGATGCCTATCTGGATGCTTTTGAAAAGGAAGCCGCAGCGGCTGCGCACTTATGCGAGGGACATCCGCTGCTCACCGTATATGTAGGCGGCGGGACGCCGACCTCGCTGAATGCGGGGCAGCTGGACCGGTATATGACTGCTTTGGAGAATTCATTTGATTTCAGCCATGTCAGGGAAATTACAGTGGAAGCAGGCCGTCCGGACAGCATCACCATGGACAAGCTCGAAGTCCTGAAAAAACACGGTGTCACCCGCATTTCCGTAAATCCGCAGACTATGAACCAGGAGACGCTTGACCTCATAGGCCGCCGCCATACAGCCGAGGATGTTGTACGGGCGTTTGAAATGGCGAGAAAAGCCGGCTTTGATGACATCAACATGGATATTATTGTCGGCCTGCCGGGTGAGCGGTCAGAGCATGTGCAAAAGACCATGCAGGCACTCGGGCAGCTTGGGCCGGACAGCCTGACAGTGCACTGCCTGGCACTCAAACGCGCGGCTTTTCTGAATCGGAACCGGGAGAAGTTCCCGGTTGCGGATACGGACGAGGTAAACCGGATGATCCGGATCTGCCGGGAAGGGGCTGCGCAGCTGGGACTTAAACCGTATTATCTTTACAGGCAGAAAAGTATTGCCGGGAATCTGGAAAATACCGGCTATGCCCGTGAAGGCTGCGCCGGTCTGTACAATATGCTGATCATGGAAGAGGTGCAGACCATTATGGCGATCGGCTCCGGCGCTTCTTCCAAATTTATTCTGGACAGCAGCGGCGGCGGTCCGCGCATTGAGCGCGTGGAGAATGTCAAGAGTGTAAAGGATTATATCGAGCGTATTGATGAAATGATCAAGCGCAAAAAAAGTTTTTGCAATACGCATGGATATTTGTTAGTATAGGGTATGTACGCATTGTTTGAAAATGAAAACATCAGAAACCTTAAGGAGGCAGATTATGGATGTTATTGAGCTGCAGAAGAAGGCTGTAGAAGTCCGCAAGGGCATTATTACAGCGGTTCATTCTGCTAAATCCGGTCACCCGGGCGGATCGCTTTCCGCAGCGGACATTTTTACCTATCTTTATTTTGAAGAAATGAATATTGACCCGAAGAATCCGAAAGACCCTGGCCGCGACCGTTTCGTCCTTTCCAAAGGCCATACAGCACCGGGACTTTACTCGGCGCTGGCGCTCAGAGGCTATTTCCCGGTTGAGGATCTGAAGACGCTTCGTCATGTCGGATCTTATCTGCAGGGCCATCCGGATATGAAGCACATTCCGGGTGTTGATATGTCATCCGGCTCTCTCGGACAGGGCGTTTCCGCAGCCGTAGGTATGGCACTTTCCGCAAAGCTCAGTAACGACAGCTACCGTGTTTATACACTGCTCGGCGACGGTGAGATCGAGGAAGGCCAGGTATGGGAGGCAGCGATGTTTGCCGGTGCCCGCAAGCTGGACAATCTCTGCGTTATCGTGGACAACAACGGCCTGCAGATTGACGGACCGATCGACGAGGTCAACTCACCGTATCCGATTGATAAGAAGTTTGAAGCATTTAATTTCCATGTGATTCCGGATGTCGATGCGCATGATTTCAATGCGCTCAAAGCCGCATTTGACGAGGCAAGAGCTTTCAAGGGCATGCCGACGGCCATCATTGCCAGAAGTATCAAGGGCAAGGGTGTATCCTATATGGAGAATCAGGTCGGCTGGCACGGCAAGGCGCCGAACGATGAACAGTACAAGACTGCAATGGATGAACTGGAGAAAGCAGGTGAAGCATTATGTCAGAAATAAAGACGATTGCAACGAGAGAGAGCTACGGCAATGCACTGGTAGAACTCGGCAGAGAGCATGATGATCTGATTGTCCTTGATGCGGATCTGGCAGGTGCCACCAAGACAGCTACTTTCAAGAAAGAGTTTCCGCAGCGCCACATTGACTGCGGTATCGCAGAGAGCAACATGATGGGTATTGCAGCCGGACTGGCTGCCTGCGGCAAGGTGCCGTTTGCCAGCACATTTGCCATGTTTGCAGCCGGCCGTGCCTATGAGCAGGTGAGAAACAGCATCGGCTATCCGCATTTGAATGTCAAGATCGGCGCCACGCACGCCGGCATTTCCGTCGGTGAGGACGGTGCCACCCATCAGTGCAATGAAGATATCGCGCTGATGCGCACCATTCCGGGCATGACGGTAATCTGCCCGTCAGATGATATTGAAGCGAGAGCAGCCGTACGTGCAGCCTATGAATATGTCGGACCGGTTTATCTGCGTTTCGGCCGTCTTGCTGTGCCGGTGATCAATGACAGACCGGATTATAAATTCGAGATGGGCAAGGGCATTACGCTGCGTGACGGCAAGGACGTTACGATTATCGCGACCGGTCTGTGCGTAAGTGAAGCGCTGACCGCTGCTGATATGCTGAAAGCAGACGGCATCGACGCACAGGTGATCAATATCCATACCATCAAACCGCTTGATGAGGAGCTGGTGCTCGCAGCGGCGGCTAAGACCGGACGGGTTGTCACCTGCGAAGAGCATTCCGTGATCGGCGGCCTCGGCAGCGCGGTATGCGATGTGCTCAGCGAGAAGCTTCCGACCAGAGTCATGAAGATCGGTATCAACGATACATTCGGCGAATCAGGCCCTGCCAAAGAGCTGATTGTGAAGTACGGCATCGACGGTGCTTCCATTGCTGCCAAAGTAAAAGCATTTATGGCCTGAGTCAATTTGAGAATAATATAACAGAATGTCCCGGAAATCCTCTGAAACAGGGGATCCGGGACATTCTGCGTACTGCGGATTCACGATCTGCCGCATCGTTTGCCTTACATTTTGACAGAAAACCCGTCCGGGCACCGGAGAGGGATTTTATATTTTGTCGTAAAAAGGACCGCATGTATCCTCAAAAGTTAAAAATTTCACGAAAATTTCATTGAAAAGTTTACTGATATGTGTTAAAACATTATTAGATAAATAATTATCATAGTAGATGATTATGTGTCTTCGGGATAATGATTCACCGCCGGAATTTTTTTATTGCATTTTCGGGCGGTATTCATAAAAAAAGGTATGTAATAATAGGATTGGAGGAATTTATCATGGATCTCAAAAATGTAATCTATGAAAAAGACGGCGCAATTGCTACTATTAAGCTGAATCGTCCGAAACAGCTTAATGCATTAAGCACAGAAGTTCTTCTTGATGTTGAAGCAGCACTGAACGAAGTAGAAGCTGATGATGAAGTCAGAGTCGTAATCGTTACCGGTGAAGGCAGAGCTTTCGCAGCAGGTGCTGATATCGCAGCTATGAAGGACTATGATCAGCTCGCAGGTTTTGATTACTGCGCAACAGGTCATAAGGTATACCGTCATATGGAGAAGATCAACAAACCGTTCATCGCAGCTGTTAACGGCTATGCACTTGGCGGCGGATGCGAGATGACTCTTGCATGCGACCTCAGAATTGCATCCAGCAAGGCTGTATTCGGTCTGCCGGAGACTTCTCTTGGTATCATCCCAGGATACGGCGGAACACAGAGACTTCCTAGAACAATCGGTGTTGCAAAGGCTAAAGAGCTCATCTACACAGCATCCAACATCAAGGCTGACAAGGCACTTGAGTATGGCCTCGTAAGCAAGGTTGTTGAGCCGGAAGCACTTATGGATGAGGCTCGTGCACTTGCAGAGAAGATCCTTAAAAATGCTCCAGTCGCTGTTTCTCTTGCAAAATATGCGATCAACAATGGTATCGATATGGATATCGACAGAGCTCTTAACTTCGAGAATGTTGTAGAGAGCACACTTTTCTCAACTGCAGATAAGACAGAAGGTATGACAGCATTCGTTGAGAAGAGAGACCACAAATACATCGGTCACTGATTAAGAACCCTATAAATTTTACATATATAAGGAGTGAGTTAAAATGGGATACATTTTAAACGAAGAACAGATGGAAACTGTTAACCTCGCCAAAGACTTCGCCAACAAGTCAGTAAAGCCTATCGTTGCTGAGTATGATCGCGAAGGCAAGATGCCGATCGACCTCTATCAGCAGGCTGCTGAGATGGGTCTTACCGCTCTTGAGATTCCGGAAGAGTTCGGTGGATACGGCGTAGATTACTACACAATCCTTGCTGCATACGAAGAGCTCGCTAAGGTTGATGGCGGTTTCGCAACAGGTGTTGCAGCTGCAGGTCTTGGCCTTAAGCCGGTTCTGATTGCAGGTACTCCGGAGCAGAAGACATACTTCGCAAGCTTCCTTAATGGCGACAGAGAAGGTCTTGACAGCCCAGAGACAGGTTATTCAGGATACGCTGCATTCTGCCTGACAGAGGCTGATGCTGGTTCTGATGCTGCTGCTGGTAAGACAACAGCTGTTAAGAAGGGTGACGAGTACATCATCAACGGTTCCAAGTGCTTCATCACAAATGCAGCTCTTGCATCTGTTTACACAGTATTCGCACTTACTGATAAGTCCAAAGGTACAAAGGGCATCTCCGCTTTCATCGTAGAGCGTGATCGTGAAGGTGTATCTCTTGGTGCTGAGGAAGATAAGATGGGTATCCGTCTTTCCAATACAGCAACAGTTAACTTTGATGATGTTCATGTTCCTGCAGATCATCTTCTTGGTCAGGAAGGCAAAGGCTTCATCTATGCTATGCAGACACTCGATATGGCTCGTCCGTCTATCGCAGCTCTTGCTTGCGGTACTGCTCAGAGAGCACTGGATGAGGCTGTTGCATATGCAAAGCAGAGAGTAACATTCGGTAAGCCGATCATTGCTCATCAGGCTATTCTGTTCAAACTTGCTGATATGGATATCCAGGTTGAGGTTGCTCGTTCTTCAGTTATTAACTATGTTAACAAGTACTATGACTGCAAGAAGAAAGGCAACAGAAACTTCTCCAGAGAAGCTGCTATCTGCAAATGCTATGCTGGTGATATGTCTGTTCAGGTTTGCCTTGATGCTATTCAGATCCTCGGTGGTTATGGTTACTCCAGAGAGTATCCGGTTGAGAAACTTCTCCGTGATGCTAAGATCTATCAGATCTATGAAGGAACCAACGAAGTTCAGAGAATGGTTATCGGCGGCGCTCTTGCAAAGTCCAAATAATTTAAATGAATTTCATTTAAATAAAAACCGGAGTGGGATGAGCAATCATCCCACTCTTTTTTCATAGGTTCAGCAATAGCTGCGGAGGAAATATGTTCTACAATAATAAAATTGTATTTGCAGATGATCATGGAGAAAAGGTTTTTATAGAACCCGGGATGGCAAACCGGCATGGACTGATTGCAGGGGCTACCGGCACAGGCAAGACAATTACGCTGAAAGTGCTGGCAGAGTCTTTCAGCGATGCCGGCGTGCCAGTATTGATCACGGATGTCAAGGGTGACCTGACCGGCATGATTGAAGCAGGCAGTGACAGTGAGGATATGCAGGAGAGAATCCGGAAATTCAGCCTCGCGGACATGAATTTTTCCTATAAGGCATATCCTGCGGCTTTCTGGGATCTTTACGGTGAAAACGGCATTCCTGTGCGCACGACGATATCGGAAATGGGCCCGGTTCTGCTGGCAAAACTACTCGGCCTGAATGAGACGCAGACCGCAGTGCTGTCGGTTGTTTTCAAAATTGCAGATGATCAGAAACTCCTTCTGATCGATATCAAGGACCTGAAGTCCATGCTCACCTATGTCAGCGATAACAGCAAGGAACTTTCCCAGACATACGGCAATATGGCAAAACAGAGTATTAATGCGATTCTGCGCAGTGTCATAGCCCTCGAGTCAAAGGGCGCCGATCTGTTTTTCGGAGAACCGGCATTGAATGTTTCTGACTGGTTTGCGTCCGGGACAGACGGACGCGGGATGATGAATATCCTCGACTGCCGTCAGCTGATGCAGGATTCGACGATGTATTCTGCTTTTCTTATGTGGTTTCTGTCGGAATTATTTGAGACACTGCCGGAAGTCGGTGATATGGATAAGCCGCGGATGGTATTTTTCTTCGATGAGGCGCATCTGCTTTTTAAGGATTGCTCAAAGGCGTTTGAGGAAAAAATCGAGCAGGTTGTCAAGCTGATCCGCTCGAAAGGCGTCGGCATCTTTTTCTGCACGCAGAATCCGACCGACCTGCCGGATGGCATTCTGAGCCAGCTCGGCAATAAGATCCAGCATGCACTGCGCGCCTATACACCGAACGATGAAAAAGCGCTCAAGGCGGCTGCCGGTGCTTTCCGGGCAAATCCTGATTTTGATACCAGACAGGTTCTGCAGGAACTCGGCACAGGAGAGGCACTCGTTTCCGTGCTGGACAAAGAAGGCATTCCGACCGTCGTACGCCGTTGCAGCATACTGCCGCCGCAGAGCCGTATGGGTGCCGCTGGAGAAGAGGCGGTAAAACAGGTGACGGCGCAGAGCAATCTTTATCTGAAATACAAGGAGTCCTCTGACCGGGATTCTGCATATGAATTTCTGGAGCGTATGAAGCAGCAGAATGCAGCGGAGGCGGAGAGCGCAAAGCAGCAGGTGGCAGCGGAAAAGGAAAAACAGAAGGCAGAAGAAAAGAAAGAAAAAGAGAAACAGAAGGAAAAGGAACGGGAAGAGCGCCAGAGGAAAAATGCGGCCAAATCAATCGGCAGCACGGTAGCCGGCACCATAGGGCGTGAGGTCGGCAGCACCATCGGCAAAAGCGTCGGCGGCAGCTTCGGCAGAAAACTGGGCGCCAATCTTGGCGCGGCACTGGGCCGGAACATCATGGGCACTTTTTTCAAAAGCAGATGAAAGGCCGGAAAGATTTTTCTGAAAGCACTTGTTTTTAAAGTTTACAAATTATAGAATAAAAGATAGAGTGTGATTATTTCTTTTGCTGCCGATTGCGGAGGCAGAATGAAACAGAAAAATCTGATTGGGATTTTGCTCATTGCGGTATTCGTGGTGGTGACAGGCATTATTTTCGGAACCGGTCAGGAACGGGGAGAGAGCAGCCGCATGCTTGAATCTGCCGCCATAACGGATACGCAGGACACTGGGGAGACGGAGAAGCAAAAGGAAACGGAAACCGAGACCGAGACGAAGGCATCGGAGCAGGCATCGCAGATTTATGTATATGTCTGCGGTCATGTAAAGGAGCCCGGCGTGGTAAGAATAACATCAGGCCAGCGGGTCTACGAGGCGATCGATGCAGCCGGCGGTATGACAGAGGATGCTTATCCGGACGCACTGAATCTTGCCAGTCCGGTTAATGACGGCGAGAAGATTTATGTGCCCGGGCAGGATGAGGCGTCTAAGTACGATGCCGGCAGTGAGACCGTGAGCGGCGGTGACGGCGCGGACGGTTCGGCGGCGCTGGTCAACATTAATTCGGCCTCGAAAGAGGAACTGATGACGCTGCCGGGAATCGGTGAGGCCAAGGCCGATGCGATCATTTCCTATCGGGAGACCAACGGACCGTTTTCATCGACAGACGATATTCTCAATGTGAGCGGCATCAAGGAAGGCGTGTACGATCAGATAAAATCACTGATTTGTGTTTGATTAAGGTGAGTGGAATGGCTTATAAGGTACTGGTTGTTGACGATGAAAAGCTGATAGTGAAGGGCATCAAGTTCAGCCTGGAACAGGACGACATGGAAGTGACGGTCGCCTACGACGGGCAGGAAGCATATGATCTGGCCATGCACAACGATTTCGATATTATTCTTCTTGACGTTATGCTGCCGAAGATCAGCGGCTTTGAGGTGTGTCAGATGATCCGGGAGAAATCAGATGTGCCGATTATCATGCTGACAGCAAAAGCAGATGATATGGATAAGATCCTGGGACTGGAATACGGGGCGGATGATTATGTGACAAAACCGTTTAATATTCTGGAAGTCAAGGCAAGGATCAAAGCGATTATCCGAAGGACCAGGAATAAGGGTAAGCCGAAGGAACAGGAGAAAGTGATCACGGCCGGTGATATGAAGATTGATATCGACGGCCGTAGGGTCTTCATCAAGGATAAAGAGGTCAATCTGACAGCGAAGGAATTTGACCTTCTGGAATTACTGGTTACCAGCCCGAACAAGGTATTTGACCGTGAAAAGCTTCTGGATATGGTCTGGGGATATGATTATCCGGGCAATGTGCGGACGGTGGACGTGCATATCCGGAGACTTCGTGAGAAGATCGAAACCAATCCGAACGAGCCGAAGTACATTCATACCAAATGGGGTGTGGGGTACTATTTTCAGGCATGATAAATATGAGTCAGAACAGAAAGGTAAATCTCAGGATTTACCTTTCTGCATTTAACGGATAAAACGGAGGAGCGCAATGAAGTATAAGGCAGCTGTTTTCGATATGGACGGAACGGTTCTTGATACGGCCGGCGATCTGTGTGATTCGATGAATCATGTGATGGGGCAGCTTGGCCTGCCTGCCGGATTTACCATAGAAGACACACATTACCTTTTCGGGAGCGGTGTGACGGTGGCGGTCAGCCGTGCGCTGGCCATGCTGGACGGAGCGGATTATAAGACGCTGCTTACCGTCGGCACAGAAGAGGATGAAGTTACCCGGACGCTGGACCCGGCACTCCGGGAAAAGGTGCAGAACATGTTTCGCAGCTATTACGGGCAGCACTGCAGCATTAAGACCGGCCCGTATCCGGGCATACCGGCGCTGCTGATGAGACTGCGGGAGCACGGCGTTCATACAGCCGTTGTATCCAATAAACCGGATCCGGCTGTGCAGGAACTTGTCGATATTCATTTCAAAGGGCTGTTTGACAGAGCACTCGGCGAGAGCCCGGCGATCAGACGGAAACCGGCGCCGGATATGACGCGGAAGATTGTCGAAGAACTGGGGATAATGCCGGAAGAGGCCGTTTATATCGGCGATACGGAGATCGACCTGCAGACGGCGGAGAATTCCGGAACCGGCTGCATCTGTGTGGACTGGGGGTTTCGCACGAAGGATTTCCTGACGGCGCTCGGAGCGCCGGCTGTTGTTTCGTCGGCGGATGAGCTGGGCGATCTGATCTTGTCCGGCGCGAATAAGCGCGAATAATAATAATTGCCCGGAACTGTATCGTATATTATAATAGCCAGACAGAGACAGAGCTGTCTGGTATGAAAGAGAAGTCGGAGAATTTGAAATTGTTTAAAAATAAGAAAGACAGAAAGCCGGCGGGCAGACGGGGCAAAAAGTTCAGGAGCATGTTTGTCCTGATGTTCCTCGGCATGACACTGCTGACCGTTGTACCTATTGTGGGTATTCAGCTGTTTTACAGCAGTTATCTGATCAGCAATGCCCGCCAGAACCGTGTGCAGGTCCTCAAGGATTACGGTGATAATATAGCCGGAGAACTGGTTAACAGCGGCTATCTGGACGGACAGATTTCAGAACTGCTCGACACAGAGCTGCAGGATTTCAGCGGATTGTACAATGGCCGTGCGATTGTTGTCAATTCGGCGTATGAAGTCCGCTTTGATACTTATGGCGTGCTGACCGGGCACTATCTTGTTACAGAGGATTCTGTAACGGCGATGACGGGTGAAGACAAGACGCATTATTATTCTTCAGCGGATAAGCTGGCATTCACCTATACGATCCGGGACGACGAAGGCAATGTGTGCGGCATGATTCTGTTCTATGTATCCTGTGCGGATCTGACAGTGACTTATAAATCCATCAATCATACCATGATGGGGATTATTGTGGCGATTGCCTGCATTCTGACCTTGATTTCTTATTTCACGGCACGTAAATTCACGAAACCGCTGCAGACCATGGCCAGCTCGTTCAACCGCATTGCAGAAGGACATTTTGATGAGAAGGTGGAACTGAGCGGTTTTACAGAGATGGAACAGCTCTCCTCTGCTTTTAATGTCATGGTGGAACAGCTCAAGGCACTGGAAGATTCCCGCCAGGAATTTGTATCCAATGTCTCGCATGAGCTGAAGACACCGCTGACATCGATGAAGGTGCTTGCCGATTCTCTGAATTCTCAGGAAAACGTACCGGTGGAAATCTATCAGGATTTCATGCACGATATCGGCAGTGAGATTGATCGGGAGAACAAGATTATCAATGATCTGCTTTCTCTGGTACGTATGAATAAAACGGAATCCGAGCCGAACATCACGCACTGCAGCATCAATACGCTGCTTGAAAATATTCTCAAGAGGGTGCGGCCGATCGCAGACCGCAAGAATGTCGAGACTGTCCTGGAGAGCTATAAGCAGGTGGAAGCGGACTGCGATGAGCTCAAGCTGACGCTGGCGGTCACGAATATTGTTGAAAATGCCATCAAATACAATATCGCCGGAGGCTGGGTGCAGGTAACGCTCGATGCGGACGATGAGTATTACTATATCAATATTGCCGACTCCGGCATCGGCATACCGGAAGAGTCGCAGGATAAGGTATTTGACCGATTTTACCGTGTTGACAAGGCACGTTCGCGCGAGACCGGCGGAACCGGCCTTGGCCTGTCGATCAGTAAGACAATTGTCGAGATGCATCATGGACAGATCAAGGTAAAGAGCAAGGTGGACGAGGGTACGACATTTTCGATCCGCATTCCGCTTGTCTACACTTCTGAAGCTAAGGAGTGAGTCCGCCTATGGAGAGATACAGAATGAAATCAGGATATAAGAAGCTAGTTTGTGTTCTGCTGATTGTACTTCTTGTGCTGCCGTCTGCAGGCTGCTCGGCCGCCAAAAAACTGTTCCGGCATGAATCAGCAGCGGCGAAGGACAGCACGGATGTCGGCTACCAGATCTATTATATTGACAGCAGCGGTCTGGAACTGTATCCGTATGCCTATAAACTTGAGGCGACCAAGGAAGATGGCATCATACAGGAATGTATCAGTATGCTCAGCAGTGTGCCGGAAGGAGAAGACTGCGAACCGGTGCTCGGCACGGATGTGCAGCTGCAGAAATATGAATTTGACAGCGAGACGAGGACACTCGCCATGTATTTCGGATCCGATTACAATAACCTTTCTTCGGAACGGCAGATTCTGATCCGGACTGCAATTGTCAAGACTATGACGCAGTTTAACGGTATTATTGACTATGTAAGCTTTAACATAGATGGAAACTGGCTGACGAACGATGCCGGCGAGACCATGCTGATGAAAAACAATGACTATATCATCACCGTTCCGGACGATCAGGAAGGATTGAAAGAGGCGGATATCGTTCTCTATTTCGCCTCCTTGGACGGGACAGGGCTCGTGCCGGTTACCGTGCACCGGAAGTATGATCCGTCGCTGGCACTGGAGAGCATCGTGCTCGATGCCTTGATTGTCGGTCCCGTAACGGACGACTGCAAGGAGGTGCTGTCGCAGAATACGCAGGTCAAGGATGTCTATGTTGACGATGGCGTCTGCCATGTCGATTTCAATTCGGCGTTTCTGACGCTGGTTGGCAATCAGAATTTCTGCATCAATGTCTACAGTGTGGTTAATTCGCTGACGAATCTGCCTGATGTGGACAGTGTGGAGATTACGGTCAATGGAGAAAAGGTGACCAATGCGCCGGATGGTGTTGATATAAGCGGAGATCTGACGGCGGATACCGGTCTGATCGCCGGCGGACATCAGTAAATTCGTATAACGAAGGAGAAGAATGACAAGACCTCTCGTCTGGATGGCGGCTGCCTTTGTGCTCGGTGAGATTCTGGCGGCTGTCCATCTGCCATGGTATATAGCGGCGGGTGCCGTTATGCTTTGGATTTATACGGCAGGTATAAGTGTACAGGGAAAAAAGTTCGGATATTTCCTGTGGCTTATACCTGCCTTTTTTGCATTTGGATTTCTGATCTATTGCCATGCCTGTCAGATGCCTGCTATTGATCGCTGTTTTTACGGGACGATCAATGCGGATTTTCGCGGACAGGTCGTGCAGGTACAGAAAAAACCGAAAAGCATTGCCCTGACAATACGGCGGGCAGGACTTCTGTACGTGTATGACGGACGGCAGAATACCTGCGAGGCGGGTATTATCGTCTATGCGGACCCTGCCATCGCGGAAAAAACAGAAGTCGGTGATGTTGTGGAGGGCAATATCGACCTGGAACGGCCGGATGAACCGTCCAATCCCGGACAGTTTGACATCCGTTCCTGGCTCAGAGCGCAGGGCATCTGCTATACCGGGTACTGTGAGCAGATGAATATTGCGGCAAGACCGGTAACGTACAGCCGCCGCCTCTATCGTCTGCGGCAGAAACTGAAGCAGATTTATTCGCAGGTGCTTGATACGGAGAATGCCGGGACGGTGCTGTCCATGATTACCGGTGACCGGGAAATGCTGGATGCGGATATCCGGGATCTGTACCGCGACCTGGGGGTTATACATATACTGGCGATCTCGGGCCTTCATATTTCCGTTGTCGGGCGCAGCCTTTTCCGGCTTCTGCGCCGTTTCGGCCTGAATAATCAGTTCAGCGCACTGGCGGCATCTTTTGCGGTGATCAGCTATTATCTGTTTACCGGCGGCAGCGCCTCCTGCCTGCGCGCGGTGATCATGTTTCTGGTTTCCATGGCAGCCATTCTGTTTGGACGAACGTATGACATGCTGACCGGCATGGCGCTGGCAGCGGTGATCAGCTTTGCATATTATCCTCTGCAGATTACGCAGGTCGGAACCCAGTTCTCCTATGGCGCTGTGCTCGGTATCGCCGTGGTGAGCCCGGTTCTGCAGAAGGTACGGATGCGGCTGCATCCGGAGGAAGAAGGGCGCTATGCGCTGAAGGCGGCGCATGGACGGGACAGGAAGAAGATACTGCGGAAAAAGCGGGCGGCCGGTCTGCTAGACCGTTTTGGCTCTTCGCTTGCAGTTTCCATGATTGTTTTCCCGATCACGGCCTATTATTATGGAAGAATCCCGGTAATCGGCCTGCTCCTGAATCTGTTTGTGCTGCCGCTTGCTTCCTGGATTGTCATGTTCGGGATTGCGGTTGGTGCAGCGGGGATGGCGGCGATGCCGCTGGCAGAGTTTCTGGCGGGCAGCGTAAAGGGACTCTGCGGCATTCTGAACGGGCTTTGCCGGTTTTTCTATCAGCGTGCCGATGCCGCTGTGTATACCGGCAGTCCGCCGGTGGGTATCATTTTGCTGTATTATCTGCTGCTTGCTGTGTTTGTGCTGCGCCTTTATAAGGGAAAGAATCGGTATATTATTGCACTGATGGCCGGGCTGCTGATTCTGTTTATTCCGTTCCGGAGAATGCAGACACTGACGGCCTTTCCGGATGTCGGGCAGGGGGCCTGCGTTTTCCTGCGGTCTGACAGCGGCACCACATGGATGATCGATGGCGGCAGCAGTACAGAGAAGGAGGTGGCGCGGTATCGTCTGATTCCGTTTTTGCATTATTACGGGGAGAGTGCTGTCGATTATGCCGTGGTAACGCATGGAGACAGCGATCATTATTCCGGAATACAGGAAATGATCAAAGAAGGGGCGGTGCGCCATCTTGTAATCAGCACGGCAGCGCAGACGGATGAGGATCTGCAGCAGCTGTCTGCGCTTGCCGGAGAAAACGGGATCGATGTCATGCAGATCTGTGCGGGCAGGCAGTGGCAGGACGGTACGTGGCAGTTTCACTGTCTGTCCCCGGTCCGCGGTGCATCCTATGAAGATAAAAATGATGCATCGATTGTGCTGCGCCTGGATACAGGCGGCTGCCGTTTCCTCTTTCCGGGAGACATTTCCGAAAAGACCGAAAAGCGGCTGGCAGCGGCAGACATCGCCGGTATTGATGTGCTGTATGCGGCGCATCACGGATCCCGGTATGGAACGGGGGAGCATTTTTTAAAGGCAGCACAGCCGAAGTCGGCCATCATCTCATGCGGACTGCATAATCACTACGGCCATCCGGCGAAAGAGACGCTGCGGCGGCTGAAAGAGGCGGGCTGTATGATTTACCGGACGGATCGGCAGGGTGAAATCGAGGTGTCTGTCCGAAACGGCGAGATCATTGCACGGGCGTACCGCCGGACGGGCAGCCGGTAACTGCCTGCGTATATGGCAGCTGCCTTCGCATGCTGTATCTGCCAGTGTATACTGTGAGGAAGCGTTTGATTCCCGATAGCCGTATGGCTCTGCGGATGTTATAATAAGATCGTTGGGAGGGAAAACGCTATGATGACAATCAATCATGATATCGAGACGGGTTCTTTCCGTACGGTCTATCTGCTGTACGGAGAGGAGACATATCTGAAAAACCAGTACCGCGACAAGCTTGTGCATGCGATGGTGCAGGATGGCGATACCATGAATTTCACCCGGTTTGACGGACGCCATACGGATCAGTTTGAGGTGATTGCACTGGCGGATACGGTGCCTTTTCTTGCAGAGCGCCGTGTGCTTCTGATCTGTGACAGCGGCTGGTTCCGCGGCGGAGCGACAGAGAGAATAGCGGAGTATATAAAGAAGATTCCGGAGACGACCTGCATTGTGTTTTCGGAGAAAGATGTCGATAAGAGAAGCCGTATGTACAAGGCGGTCAAGGCAGCCGGCTACGTTTCTGATTTTGAGGTGCCGAAGGATAATCAGCTGCTTTTATGGATCGGTGTGCTGCTCAAGAAATCCGGCAAGAAGATATCAGAGGCGGATGCCCGCCATTTTATGGAACTGATGCCGCGGGATATGAGCTATATTTATTCCGAACTTGAAAAGCTGATTGCCTATACAGGTACGCGCCCGGTGATCAGGGCGAAAGATATCGATGAGGTCTGCTGCGTGCAGCCGGAGAATAAAATTTACAAGATGGTCGAAGCCATTGCGGCAGGCAGGCGGGATGAGGCGGTCCGCCTTTACCACGATCTGCTTGCGGTCAAGGAGGAGCCGATCCGTATCATTTATCATATCAACCGGCAGTTTTCTGAACTCTGGAAGGTTGGTTCCTATCTGAACCATGGATATTCCTACGAGCAGATCGCGCAGGAGACCGGTCTGCGTGATTTCGTTGTTAAAAAGGATGCCCGGCTGTGCCGGCAGTTTACCCGGTCCTATATTACCCGTGCGATGAATTACGGGGCGTCGATGGAGCAGGCTGTGAAGACGGGCAGGATCAACAAGACGATTGCCGTGGAGATGATGCTGATCAAGCTGACTTCCTGAAAAAAGGCAAAAGAAAAAAGTCGCCGATTGTAAAATGAAGTTGGACATCTGAATAAAATAAGGATCCATGGCAGGATTTTTGGTAGAATGTTAATTACCACAAAAAACTATCTACAGGAGAATCGCACCATGGACCACTCTCATTCT
>Ga0256404_1003497_pt1 | contig 31841 bp, 31 predicted proteins | sample RumenRJG_01DNA_FD_185990 | JGI IMG/M metagenome (GOLD analysis project Ga0256404, IMG submission 185990) | Bovine rumen microbial communities from Lethbridge, Alberta, Canada - RJG_01 | ecosystem: Host-associated > Mammals > Digestive system > Stomach > Rumen | place: Canada: Alberta | collected...
CTGATAAGTCGCCTTGCTCTCCGCTGCTGTCAGATCCATTTCATCCATTTCGACCTTCACACTGATGTGATTCTTCGCTCCAGAAAGTTTGGACAACAAACATACAGTCTCGATGTGAACCGTATGAGGGAACATGTCACAGGGACGGACCCGCTTCAGCTCATAGCCGTGATCGCAGAGGTAGCGAAGATCGCGGGCGAGCGTGGCAGGGTCGCAGGAAACGTAAACGATGCGGGACGGCCGGATGGCTGCCATCGTTTCGAGGCAGCGCATGTCGCAGCCCTTTCTCGGAGGATCCACGACGATCACATCGACCTGTGATCGTTCAGCCTGACCATGCACACCCTGCTGCTTCCCGGCAGAGCCGTCCGCATTCCCTGCCTTTTGGGCAGAACTCACAGTACCTGCCTCCATCCGTCCTTCATACCAGGCCGGCAGGACTTCTTCCGCACGGCCCACATAAAATTCTGTATTATCGATGTTGTTTATGGCTGCATTTTCCTTTGCGTTTTCGATTGCAGCCGGAATAATCTCTACTCCATAAACCTTTTTCGCATGCCGCGCAAGAAAGAGGGAAATGGTGCCGACACCGCAGTACAGATCCCAGACGGTCTCGCTGCCGGTAAGGCCGGCAAATTCCAGAGCTGTACTGTACAGGCGTTCCATCTGTACAGGATTCACCTGGAAGAAGGACAGCGGCGAGATCCTGAACCTGACGGGCGGCAGATCCTTCGCGGGTCCTGCCCCAATCTCGCAGATCTCATCCTCGATATATCCGGGTCCCCTCACGCCGACCAGCCGGGTGCCCATGATCACATTGGTGCGTTCCTTGTTAATACAGAGCGTAAAGGAGCGAAGCGCGGGAAATGCCGACTGCAGCCGTTCCCCAAGTACTTCCGCTTTCCGGAGGCTGTCCGCATTGATCACCAGCGATACCATCAGCTCTCCCGTTCGGCGTCCCTCACGGATCAGCACATGCCGCACAATGCCGCGATGGGCCGTTTCATCATAAGGCTCAATGCGGTACTCCTCCATGAATTCGAGGACGATCTTAAGGATCGCAGCATTCTTCCTGGCTCCGAGCATACAGTCACTGCAGGAAATGATCGAATGAGTCCGTCCGGCGTAAAAACCTGCGATCAGCTTCCCGTCCCGGTCCCTTCCGACAGGGTATACGGCCTTATTCCGGTAACGCCAGGGGTCTTCCATACCGATGATCGGCTCGAAGCTGATCAGACCGCAGGACGGTCTGTCGGGTTCTGAAGGGTGTCGCTCCTCTGCTGTAGTCTCTCTGACAGGAGAGGAGCATGAGACCTCTGCATTTTCCTGATGGAAGCACTCCTTTTCGGACATGACAAAGCTGTCCGGATGAAAGCCTCCGATGCGTACAAGATCATTCAGGACCTTGTTTTCCTTAAATGAAAGCTGGGCTGCGTAGTCTGTCTGCTGGATCTGGCAGCCGCCGCAGCGTCTTGCTTCCAGGCAGCGTGGCTCCACCCGGTCAGCTGAAGGTTCAAGGATCCGCACGAGCCTTGCAAAGCCATAATTTTTCTTGATCTTCATCGCAGACGCGATCACACGGTCCCCGATCATGGTATCCTTCACAAACCAGATAAAGCCGGTCCCGTTTTCCGCAGGACCGGCTTCAGAGGTTCTGCCGATCCCGGCGCCGTCATCGCTAAGATCGGTGATCATCAGTTCAAATTCATCATTTTTATTCATAGACAATTATACTTTCAGAAAGGATCTCTTTTATCTCTCCCCTGCGGTGAGCAGAAAGCTGATATCCCGGTATTCTCCGTCCGCGGAGCCCCGGCGCACTGCGATGGATACGGTTTCGTCAGGACGAAGCGCACGTACAGCCTCCTCATAAGAAAAGGCGTCGCTGATCTTCGCATCGTTCACGACCGTGACGATATCTCCGCGCTTGATACCGGCATTGTACGCCGGACTGTCGGTATAGACATTGGTGATATACATTCCGTACGGTATGTTATTGGACAGCATCTCGTCGCTCACTGCAAAGCCTTCGAGTCCGATGTATGCCTCCTTTTCTCCCGCTTCCAGCCGGTCAATGATGTTTTTGACAGATCCGACGGTCACGATCCTGGCAAGATCAGCATCAAAGCTGCCCTTTTTGCTCTGCTCTCCGGCGATCCCGAGAAGCTCCCCGTCCCGGTTTACGATGAAGCTGCCCTTCTCAGGATTGATCCGAAGATCCGCATAAAGGACTCTCTGGGACATATCCAGTGCCGGTTCCGTCTCACTGACATAACCGATGCTTCCGAATGCACAGGAGCCGACCACCCCGAGCGGCGCTCCGATCGCAATGACCGGGTCCCCCACTTCGGCGGCATAGCTGTCGGACATCGTGATCTCCCGGATCGTGGAAAGCCACTCCACATCCGCGTCTTCACCGTAGGGTACGGCCAGAACCGCAAGATCATCCCTTACGGAAAGCTGTTTCACATAGGCATCTTCTGTTGTTCCATCCTGGAAGGTGATCCGGAGCATTTCCGATTCTGTGGGCCGTCCGGTCGTAAGGATCAGGATCTCCTGCTCCGTCATATCCAGGATGATTCCGGCATACGGCTGGGTACTTTCTGCAGGACTCTCGAACCAGGTCTGACCGGTAGTGATCGCGTTCACTGTCACAACAAAGGGCTTCGTGATCTCAAAGACCTTTTTCTGCATCGCGATTATTACATCCGCAGTATCCGGTATCTTTGTGCCGGAAGTCTCGGATGTGTCTTCCGGCTCCGTATCTTCAGCCTCACCGTTTTCTTTTGTTTCTGTCTCGTCCGCGGAGGCTGTTGATTCCCTGATCCCGTCATCATCTTCCGGCAGGGACGGATTCTCCGGGTCTTCGGAAAGCTCTGTCTCATCCGCATTTGAGTCGGCTGCATTCATATCCGCCGTCGGGGCAGTCTCTAAAGTCTCACTTTCTTCCGGGAGGACTGTCTCATCCTCTTTGTCCGAATGTTCTGTCCCGGTGCCTTCTTCGGACGTCTCCGATCCGGCTATGACACTCTCGCTTTCCGTCGTTTGAGGCAGAGTAAGTGCTGCGGAGGAAGGCTCCGCGGGAGTATCCGTTTCCTGCATGGCGGCAGTTGCCTGGGGAGCTTTCTGCATGCGGCTGATCCTTACAAAAGCAAACGCCGCCGCACCCCCGAATAGCAAACCGCAGCACAGCGCAACCAGCAGAGACCGCAGCACGCGCCCTAAGGTAAGCTTTCTGCCCACGATCTTTTCATTGATCAGTTTTTTCCTTGGTTCCTCGTCCTTCATAGCCATTGACTTCCTGCCCGCATCTTCCGATACGGCATACATATAGTCTGCAATTCGTAATGTTTCACGATAAATGTATGTTTTCAGCTGATGTAATGGTGTATAATCCTGGAGTAAAGATAAGAAAGCGCTGATTAAACCAGCACTTCCTCAATCCCTCCGGGGATGCGCACGGATCTGAAAGGAATATTGCCGATCTGCGGCACAAATCCGGCGCGGGGAAATACTTTGATCAGCATCTCTTAACAAATCATTTTATGCTTCAAGTGTAAACAAACTGTGTACAAATGCTGATGTTTCAATAAAATATGCTCCGTTCCATTTACTCAAAATTCATTCTCGGCTACATCCTCTTCGGCCTCATCGGCTTTATTACCGTTGCCATTTTTTCCCAGAAGATGACCTATGACTACCTCGTCCGGCAGAACTCTGAAAAGCTGTATGACGAGGCGATCCTGATGGCCGCAACCTATGAGGACAACAATTACTTCTTTACCGATATCAATGCCGCCGCCTCCCGTGATATCAGCATGGTGGCCAACTTTATCAACGCCAGGATCTGGGTGGCGGACCGGAGCGGCAGGATCGTACTGGACTCTGAGGACGGAAGGCTCAATGATACTGCAATTTCCGGCTTCGATCCTGCTCTGGGATCCTCCTATTACCGCATCGGCAACTATTACGGCATGTTCTCGGAGGAAATGCTCTCGGTCGAAGCACCTATCAATTATAATTACGCTCCTATCGGTTACATTCTGATTCATTATCCGATGAGACTGGTTGTTTCTTCTACAAACGAAATTTTAAACATAGTATATCTGACAGCACTCATCATTTTCCTGCTTTCCCTGATCATCCTGATCGTTTTTACTTTCTATGTATACATCCCCCTCAGGGACATCACCTTTGCAGCCAGGGAATACGCGGCAGGGCATCTCGACTATAAGATCAAAACCATCAACCGGCATGACGAGGTCAGCTATCTCGGCGACACTCTGAACTACATGGCCTCGGAGCTCGAGGACATGGAAAAATACCAGCGGGATTTCATTGCCAATGTTTCCCATGACTTCCGCTCCCCGCTGACCTCGATCAAGGGATATCTCGAAGCCATCCTCGACGGAACGATCCCGCCGGAGCTGCATGAAAAATACATACACCGGGTCATCTCGGAAACCGAAAGGCTCCGGAAGCTCACCGAGGGAATGATCTCCTTGGGATCCATGGAAGTCAGCAAGCTCTTAAAGCGCACCAACTTCGATATCAACAGTACGATCCGCGAGGTCTGCGCGGCCAATGAAAACAACTGCCGCAGAAAGAACATCCATTTTGACCTTACCTTCGAGGATGAATCGGAGATGGTCAATGCGGACCACACCAAGATTCAGCAGGTGCTCTATAACCTGATCGATAACGCGATCAAATTCTCCAACCAGGACGGGATCATCTACATCACCACAGGGATCCGCCAGCGAAAAGTCTTCATCTCCGTCAAGGACACCGGCATCGGCATCCCGAAGCAGTCCATCAAAAAGATCTGGGACCGTTTCTACAAGTCCGACCTCTCCCGCGGCAAGGACAGGACCGGAACGGGCCTCGGCTTAAGCATCGTGCGCGAGATCATCCAGGCACACGGCGAGACCATCGACGTCGTCTCTACCGAAGGCGCAGGAGCGGAATTCACCTTCACGCTTCCGGCAGCGGAGTAAAAATTTTGCACTATAGATGTCAGAAGAAGGCCTTCTTCTGGTTCTGACTCATTTAAACTGTATATACAGAAAGAGGATGCTCTGAAAACAATCTGCAGGAGCCGTCTATCTTTCCCATAGACTGAGAATTCTGCGTTATGCGAAGAATTTCTACTGTCCGAGCCTCGTAAGAGGCGAGTTAGAAATTCTGAGCATGCTTTTAGCAGAATTTTCAATCCGGAAAGATCAGGCTCCGAAGCCGTTTTCAGAGCATCTCTTTCTGAATACTATCTTTATATCTGTTTAGTACCGTATCCTGAACAGGTCATTTCCGCTGATCGTAAACAGCTCCCCGTTCCTTTTCGTCCCGATCATGCTGCCAAGCTCCCCTTCACTGTACTGAAGGCTTGCGCGCATGGTACCACGCTTGTTGTAGACGAAGATATTGACAGAGTCGGAGACCGCGACGGAAGTACCCGTGATGCACATGTCCGTATAACGGTAATCCAGGGATACCTCTCCGAGCTTTGCTCCTCTGTTGCTGTAGATCATCAGCGTGGAATATACCCCGTCGGTGCCGTCTTCTTCCAGCATGACTGCAACGATGTCTTTGCTTGCCGCGATCATGTCGATCTTCTGTTCGAAGGTCACGTGCTCGAGGATCTCCGGGGAGTTTAAGACCTTGGTGGAGAAAAAGACCACGCCGCCGTCGTAAAACGCCTGGCTGGAATCATTGGTCGAAAAATGGACCCTTCCGGCAAGATGACCGGCGAACTCATCACTGAAGCCGCCAACGATACGCCGCGCGTCCTCGTTCTGGCCTACGGCACTGAAGTTCCGGAAGACGACATTATTGATGATCTGTCCGTTATCGATGCCGGCGTAGGAGGTCAGAAGCTCACTCCCGTCAGGCGAGACAGCGATATCAAAGGGATAGCCGTCTCCGGTGACGATGGACTTGACCGAAAGGTCGATCGCGGAGCCGTCCTCGCGGAAGGCAGTGATGTATTCCGCCTCGCTGTCATTTAAGACAGCATACACGATCCCGTTGTCCGAGACCCGGACCAGGGAGATCGGAAGGATGGTCTCGCTCGTTCCGGTCAGCATATCCTCGCTGAATATATAGATATTGGTGCCGCCCTGATCGGCGATCACCGCGTGTGTTTCACTTAGGGAAATGATGGGAGAATTGAGCTGGTAGCTCCGCTCCCAGATGACGTTTCCGTCCTTGTCGACGTACTCGGCACCGTCCTTGGTGTACTTGATGATACCGTCCGCAAAGCTCTCGTAGCCCTTGAAGGTCTCCACGGTGCCCTGCATTTCCTGCGGCCGGCGCTCCCACAGAACAGTATAGCTTTCGGACAGGCTGTTGTTCAGATAATAGTATGCGCCGAAGCCGATCACGGCTATGATCAGCAGGAATATCAGAATCACGAATGGGGAAAGACGTTTTTCCTCGTCTTTCCCCAGTTCCTCTTCCGTATCGATCACATTGCGCTTGAGCCGCTGCTTCTGTTCCTCGCGGCTTGGTCTCGAATCAGCCAAAGAGTTTCTCCTTGTAAATGTTTCTGCTGACCATATCCGCTATGGCCTTCACAATGCTTTCGCGGTCTTCGTGGTAGGTAACGCCGTACCATTTTTCGTGTACGGGCAGTACCTTGACACTCGCCTTCCCCGCCCGGATCAGATCATCGATCACAAAGGGCAGAAGATACTCGGCTGTCCGGCGCTTGTCTGCAGGCATGTTCTGAAGCTGCTGCAGAAAGACGTGGAACTTCTCGCCGAGGATCCCAATGATCGTCGGCTTCAGTCCCCACATGTTCATGGAGACCAGAGAATCCTCCGGGATCTCCATCACATGGCCGTTGCCGTCGTCTCCGCGGACCACGCCGTCCTCATGACGTCCGATATGATAGGTCTCGGTCACGGAAAGCAGCTCTCCGCTTTCGCTCTGACGGCAGATGCCGCGGGCAACCGTACCTTTTTCACTTAAGGTGTTGCCGAGCTTATAGCCAGCCATGCAGAAATCCAGAACGGAAGCGTCTTCGCTCATCTCATTTACGAGATAATCATGCATGATCTGAAAAGAGCTGGCGCCGTAGAAATCATCTGCATTGATGACCATGAAGGGACAGTCGATCACATCGCGGATCGCCCAGATCGCCTGTGCCGTGCCCCAGGGCTTTGTGCGCCCCTCCGGCACATGAAAGCCCTCCGGCAGATCGTACAGATCCTGATAGACATAGGACACGTCCGCTATTTTTTCGATGCGGCTGCCGATCACATCCTTGAACTCTTCTTCGATATCCTTCCGGATAATGAAGATGATCTTATCAAAGCCCGCAGCGAGGGCATCGTGAATACTGTAGTCAATGATGATCTCGCCGCTCGGACCGACCTTGGCCAGCTGCTTGATACCGGCTCCGTAACGGGAGCCGATACCTGCAGCCATTATTACCAGTGCTGTTTTTTTCATATAATCAGCCGTTCAGTGCCAGCAGGCAGAAGACCAGTGTGAACAGTGCAACGGTCTCTGCGATACCGATGACAATGAAGTAGTTTGCAATACCCTGACCGGTTGCGCCGAGAGCGTCAGATGCGCCTGCGGAGCACTTGCCCTGGTTGAGAGCGGAGAGGCCGATTGCAAGACCGCCGAAGATGCCGACACCAAGCTGAAGAGCCGGATCACAGCTGGCGTTTCTGATGAAGTTCATCAGAAGGAATCCGTAGATGATCTGGGTCAGCGGAGCGCCCGTGAAAGCAATCATGATGAATGGTGCAGGCTTTCCTGCGGCATAGCACTTCTTCCATGCTCCAACAGTAGCCATACCGGCGGTGCCGGCTCCAAATGCAGAACCTGAAGCAGATAAACCAAGAGCAGCTGCCATTCCAAGAAATCCAAAATTCATAACTAATCTCCTTTATTGTGATTGACTGAAACTATTTAACTTCTTTAAAAGGATCATATGAGATGCCCGCCCATTCGATGCCGACCTGACCCGAGAACTCGAGTACGTTCAGTCTTACACCGTGAACGACGACAGACAGGAAGCACATCGCTATATTCAGCGCGTGTCCGAGGATGATGATCACAGCACCTACTATGACCAGGATTCCCGGCATGCCTCCGCCGATATCGTTAAAGCTCTCGGAGATCGCGACGCCGGCCATACCTACTGCAAACAGACGGATGTAGCTCATGACGTTACTGAAACAGCTGATCGTATCCAGGAATGTCGTAAACGAACCGGCAAGTCCTGCCTTGACAGACTGTCCGAAGCTTGTGCCCGGCGTCATTCCGCCGAACAGCACGACCAGTACGAATGCAACGCCGATGCTGATAAATACGGGCTTTAAGTTAATGTTCTCCCCGATTACCAGGTTGAGCGAAAGCATATACATGGCGATGACCGCGATCGTCCATCCGATCTCCGCGATCAGCGAAAGATCCTTTTCCGCCACTTTCTTTTTAATTGCCAGCACCTTGCCAAGCACAAGCTGGACAATACCGACAGAAAGCGAGAACTTCATGATGGCAAACTGCGTCTGGGTACTCGTTACGCCGAAATACTCCGGATACGTCGCAATGCTCGGTATGACAAGAGCTTTCAGGAACGGTACATTCATCGCGCTTTCCATGCCGAACCATGTGCCTGTGACTGCACCCCAGACGATCGTACCGACCGACAGGATATAAAGCAGGAAGATGGCATCCGTGAGCTTTTTCTGCTTCACGTGGATCGCGGCGGTCGCCAGCAGGATCAGAAGACCGTAGCCTCCGTCGCCGATGATCATGGCGAAGAACAGGATAAAGAACAGGAAAAACCACAGTGAGATGTCCTGCTCCCTGTATCCCGGCCGGATATCCAGGATATCATAGATCGGCTTGATCAGCTTTGACACCTTGTTGTAACGAAGCTTGGTCGGAACGAAAGCGTCCTCCTCGTCAACATCCTCAATGGCCCAGGCGAATTTTCCTTCGGATGTCATGGCCTTGAATTTGTCGATGTCCGCCTCAGGGATATATCCCGCAAGCCAGACAAAGTCTTCATCACCCTGCAGTGTCGCGTTCGCTTCGGAAAACTTCAGCGCATTCTGCGCTTTCATCTGCTGCCTGCAAAATGCCTCATAGTACTGTGACTCCGAGCTCAGCTCCTCATCACACTTCCGGATTCCATCTTCCGCATCGGCCACGTCCTTCTGAAGCTCTGTAAGGCTCTTTTCGGGCATGATGAATTCCGTTGCCTGAATGGTCTGCGGGAGGGTTCCGAGGACTGCCACCGCGACCGATTTGCCGACCGGTCCAAGTTTGATCACCTGAATGTCTTCGGATGAAGCCAGCTCCGGATAGTCCTTTTCATCAATGCGGTAAAAATGGAAGTCAAATCCCTGTTTCCTCAGAAATTCCACATCTGAAGGCTGGAAGTCTCCCCAGGGAGATATTCTGCTGATCTCGGCATTTGCGGAAGTGATCTCCTGCTCAAGCGCCGACTTCCGGTCGATCGCTTCGCGCACTTTGGCATATTCAACGCCGAAGGCCTCTTCCGACAAAGGCTCTTCATGATTCCTGAGCTGTTTCGGATCAGCATGGGATTTGAGCACGGCCGCCGCATCCGAGATCGACTGGAATCGCTCGGTCACGGCACGGTCAGCATTCTGCTTCTCGGCAATATGCATGACACCGATGCTCTGCAGGTCCTTCAGCATTTCTTCCTTTGCGGAGGCAGAAGTGATGACGTGAACCATTTTCATTTTCTCGATCATCTCTATCCCTCCTGTATCTTATTCTTTGAGATCTTGCCTCTGACAACGGCCGCTGTCTGCTGATCTCCGATGTATACCTGGATCACGCGGATATTTTCCTTTGCTTCAGGTATCTTGACCTTTTCGAAAAGGTTGACTCTCTGCGAGGTCGTCCGGAGTTCCGCTTCCAGAAGCTCTACCTGCTTCCGGAGCGTGGCAGCCAATGCGTCCAGTCTGGCAATCTCACGAAGCTTGAACACAGCCGTATCTACCCATAACGGATAGTCGTCCACATTATAATTGATGTCCTTAAACGTCAGCTCTTCGAAGGCCGGGACTCTGACACCCGCAATGTTGTCCTCCTTGGTAATGACCCTGTCAGGTTCAACAAGCTTATCCAGCCTGAATCCTTCGTCGAAGATCTCGTTTTCTGCAAATACAGCTACCCAGTCGTCCAAGTCACCAATCATCTGAACGCGTTCGGCTTCCTTTACGGCAAGATCGTTCCGCACCTTCATGATCACGGACTGCAGCTGCTGTTTTTTAAGCTGCAGCGTGGGAAGATAGCGCTGGAACTGCTTTAGGTTGTCCTTCTGCTTCTTCAGTTCATTTTTTGTCAGTTTGATAGCCATGGACACGCTCCTTTTTAATTCAAAGCTGCTTTATTCGGCCATCTTTCCTTGAGCAGACTTGTCTTAAGACCGGTCTCATTCGGCTCGAAGCAGTCCGCGAGGATCTCCCATCCGAGATCCAGTGCGTCCTCAAGAGGAATGTTCACGCTGAGGTCCATCATCTTGGATTCAAACAGCTCGCCGTACTTAAGAAGCTTGTCGTCCCACTCGGTCATCATAAAGCCCATGGAACGCTTCTCCAGACTCTCCTTATACTGGGCGTACAGACGGATCATACCATCCATCAGAGCACGGTGATCGTCTCTGGTCTTGCCGTTGACGTTCTGCTTCAGACGGGAGAGGGATCCGAAGGGCTCGATGTGTCCGCCCTTTAAGTAGTACTGACCCTCGGTAATGTAGCCCGTATTATCGGGAACGGGGTGCGTGACATCATCGCCCGGCATGGTGGTGACGCCGAGGATCGTAATGGAACCTGCGCCCTCGATGTCCACGGCCTTCTCGTATCTGGAAGCAAGGCAGCTGTACAGGTCTCCGGGGTAACCTCGGTTGGAAGGAACCTGCTCCATCGTGATCGCCATTTCCTTCTGAGCATCGGCGAAGTTGGTCATGTCAGTCAGAAGCACCAGAACTCTCTTGCCTTCAAGAGCAAACTGCTCAGCGACTGCCAGGGACAGATCCGGTACCAGCGTACACTCAACGATGGGGTCAGCCGCCGTATGAATGAACATAACGGTATGGCTCATGGCGCCGCCCTTTTCCAGGGTGTCGCGGAATTCCATGTAGTCATCGTACTTAAGACCCATGCCGCCGAGAACGATAATATCGACCTCAGCCTGCATCGCGATCCTGGACAGAAGCTGGTTGTACGGCTCACCGGAGATCGAGAAGATCGGAAGCTTCTGGCTCTCGACCAGGGTGTTGAACACATCGATCATCGGAATACCAGTACGGATCATCTTCGTGGGAAGGATACGCTTCGCCGGGTTGAAGGAAGGTCCGCCGATGGGGATCATGTTCTCCGTAAGAGCCGGACCGTTGTCTCTCGGAACGCCGGCACCGTCAAAGACACGGCCGAGCAGATGATCTGAGAAAGAGACCATCATGGGTCTGCCGAGGAAACGGACCGGATCCGTTGTGCTGACACCCTGGGCACCTGCAAATACCTGCAGGGACACCAGGTCCTTATCCAGCTTGATAACATTCGCGTAACTGTCGCCAACCAGCGCCAGGTCGCCGTTTCTGACGCCCGGTGCACGTACGGTGACGACGTTACCGACGATTGATTCTATTTTTGTATAAACTTTCTGCATATTAACCGGACCTCCTAGTCAATTGCCTTTGACATGTAAAAGTCAGTGATCTTCTTCTCCTGCGCCTCAAACTCCGGAGATTCAAACTCCGTACCGTGCCAGTCAAGGAACTCCTGTCTGAGCTGGTTGAAGAAGCCTCTGATCTCTTTCTTGTCCGTGATATCGTAGGTCTTCATCATTGCGTCATAGAGTCTGTCAAACTCTCTGCGCTGTCTCTCCGGTACACATGCAGCGTCGATCGGGTCAAAGGAGTTCTGCTGCAGATAAACTGCATCCAGAAGCTCGCCCTTCTGATAAATGATGTAGTCCTCACTGGAGGTACCTTCCTCACCGACGACCTTCATCATCTGGTTGACTTCCGTGCTGCGGATGAGGATGCCGCGGGCCTTGTTGACGCGGTCCATATCTACAACGCCCTTGTACTTGGACCAGGACTCTACCGGGTGGATCGCCGGATACTTACGGGCATCGGAACGCTCACGGGCAAGACCGTGGAATGCGCCGACGACCTTCAGCGTTGCCTGCGTAACAGGCTCCTCGAAGTTACCGCCTGCAGGGGAGACCGTACCGCCGATGGTGATGGAAGCGATCGTTCCGTCATCGAGGCGGACCTTTCCGGCTCTCTCATAGAATGCTGCGATGGTGGACTCCAGGTAAGCGGGGAATGCTTCCTCGCCGGGGATCTCCTCCAGACGTCCGGACATCTCACGCATGGCCTGTGCCCAACGGCTGGTGGAGTCTGCGAGCAGCAGAACATCCAGACCCATCTGTCTGTAATACTCAGCCATGGTGACTGCGGTATAGCAGGAAGCCTCACGGGCAGCAACCGGCATGGAGGAGGTATTGCAGATGATAATGGTTCTTTCCATCAGTGAACGTCCCGTCTTCGGGTCGACCAGCTCCGGGAACTCCTTCAGAACCTCAACGACCTCACCGGCACGCTCTCCGCATGCTGCGACGATAACGATATCGACGTCAGAGTTCTTTGCCTGCATGTGCTGCAGAACTGTCTTTCCTGCACCGAAGGGTCCGGGGGTACAGAAGGTACCGCCCTTGGCTACCGGCAGGAAGGAGTCGATACAGCGGATCTTGGTGACCAGCGGCTCGTCGGGACGGAGTCTTTCCGCATAGCACTTGACGGGCTGCTTGATCGGCTGGGTGAAGACCATGGAAAGTTCCTTCTCCTCGCCCTTGCTGTTGGCAATGACGCAGATCGTGGAGCGGACATTATAGGTACCCTGCGGCTTGATCGACTTTACAGTCCAGTCCGTTCCCTTCGTGGTGAAAGGAACCATGATGTGATGGGTGAACAGACCTTCCGGTACGGTGCCGATGGTGCTGCCGGCCTTGACCTGGTCCCCGACCTTGACTGTCGGAGTGAACTCCCAGTCACGATTGGGAATGGCATCCAGATAAACGCCTCTTTCCAGGAAGAAACCGCACTTATCTGCAAGCTGGGGCAGCGGGTTCTGCAGACCGTCATAAACCTGTGTCAGCAGGCCCGGACCAAGATCCACGCTCATCAGCTCGCCGGTAAACTCTACGGGATCGCCGACCTTGATGCCGTTCGTCATCTCGTAGATCTGCATGCTTACAATGCCATTGTTGATACGTATGACCTCACCCTTCAGGCGCTTATTATCAACAAGGATGTAACCGACTTCATTCTTGCGGACGGAGCCATCGAAGTCAACTTTGATGAGGTTGCCGTTGACTCCGGCCACATATCCTGTTTCTGTTTTCATATAATACTCCCGTTACAAACTGTATATTCTCTGCTGTATGCCGTCAAAGAGTGTCTCGAATTCGGCCTTGCCCTTGTCATGCTCGAAGCTGGAAAGACGCTCCAGCAGTCTCAATTTGACTGCGTATCCGAATACCGCATAAGCATCAAACATATGCGGACCTACCAGCAAATCAAGATTCTCAAACTCGTACCCCAGAAGGATCCGCTCCGCTTCCAGCGGGTTTCTTGCCGAAAGGGCGGAAGCCACGACCTGGGCAGCAGCGCTGTCCTTTTCATAGGTGGAGGTATAGGTCCTGCCGAGGTTCAAGCTTCTCTGGTAGTTCAGCTCCCCGGTCAGTGCCCTGTAGAACTCGGCCCATTCTTTGACAAGCGGACCTTGTGTAGAGGAAAGTGTGAGATTCTTAAGCATCTCAAATTCCTCATCACTCACATTTGACTCGCAGCAGGACAGGAATTCGCTGTATGTGAATGGCATATCACCGTCTGCCTTAAGCTCGGGCAGACTCGCCATCAGATAGTAATACGAACCCAAACCGCACCTCCTTTACTGGAAGTCCAGATTCCTGAAATACGGCATCAGAATCTCCATGATTCCCTCATCCGAGCAGTCAAAGTAGCCCGAACCGTCCTTCGCGGCAAGGCGGAAGCCCTGCTGTACGGCCTTGTTCGGTCTGATCTCGAGTCCGTTTTTGATCTCCTCGGCAAGCTCACCCTTCAGGGCATCACTCACCTCAGATACCTCTGCAGCATACTTCGAAATATCTTCGCCGGTAAGAGCTGCACGGATCAGCTTTCCGAGGCTGTCCCCGGAGAGCTCTTTCCTGACATCCGCGGCAAGGAGCTTCTCAAACTCTGCCTGGATCTCGCTCTTGAAAGCAAGAACGGCATCTCTCTTCGCCTGCTCGGCGTTGACCACGGCACTCTCCTTGAGGATGGAAATTTCCTTCTCGGACGCGTCCTTATGCTGCTTGGCCTCTGCCTTTGCATCCGCGACGATAGAATCGGCTTTCTTTTTCGCTTCCGCAATAATAGCCTCTGCTTCCTTATTCGCCGCCTCTATTCCCTCTTTTCTGATAGAGGAAACAAGGTTTTGAATCTGTAATTCCATAGGCACCTCCAATTCATAAAAAAAGACATACTGAACGTATCGTCTTATAAGATAACACTCTAGTCATTATAGCAGTATTATATCGCCTCAGCCATAATATTTTTGTTGAAAACTGTATAAAAATTTATAAATGTGGGTATCAAGATAATTGAATAATTATCAAAAAAATCAATTCCGGACATTTTGGTCCGAAATGAGCCCGGACCGGTCACTCCACGATGCGCACTCCGTTGAGATCCATGGCTCCGATCTTTGCGTGCCGGCCCTCACCCGTGCCGTCAAATACCAGCAGTGCCACCGTAATGCCGTATTTACGCATCACATGGCGGAAGGCGTCCTCATCGAGCGCGTCAAAGCCGATCGAACGGATCTCACAAAGCGCCTGCCGTACGGTATCGCCGAAGCTGTTGGCGGCAAGCCCCGGTCCTCCGGGAACGGTATACATATAAAAATTTTCGCTGAGATCCACGATGTCCTCATCCGACGACTCCGGCTTTTCGGCAGGGTCGCCGAGCACGCCGCCGGTCGTCTCGCCCTCGCCGCATGCCGCATCCGGCACGCAGAGCGAAGCGCCTGCCGCGATCACCGCGTTGTGCGCAAAAGAACCGAGGCGCGCCGCAAGATCAAAGTCGATCCCGTAAAGATCACGGCTTTTTACCCGGTAGTCCGAAAGCTTCAGAAGCTCCGCCCGGATATCCTCCGCTGCCTGCTGTCTGCAGATGCAGCCTGCTGCCATCCGGTATCCGTCCGCGGTCGTCACCGTTTCGGCCACACATTCATAACGCATCATTTCCATTGCTGCTTTTCCTCACCTGGTCTTATTTTTTCTGCTGCGGAAAGTCTCCGCACGGCCTTTGTTCCGGTCTTCTTTTGAAGCCGGATGACTGCTCCGCTTATGCAGTATATAAGCAGTTTCAAAGTCCCGGCCAAAAGCCGGGCCGGACACTGACCCTGAGCTTATGCCCCCGCAAGCTTCCGGATCTCCTCGACAGCCTCCGAGATCAGCTTCCCGAGCGGCACCTCCGGCATTCCGACAAATTTCCTGCCCCGGTGACTGAAGGGGATCAGGACCTGGGAGGCACTGCTTTGCGCCACCGCAAGCGCCATGCCCGGAGTGATCTCGCCAAGCATGGAATCCGCGATCACGATGCCGATGGGCCCCGTAATGATATCCGCACTCCTGCAGGCCGTTCTGACGGAATTCTCCCCGGTCCCGGAGATATCCGCTCCGGCGCGGAGCATTGCGGAGGTCGCGGCCGTATTGGCGCCCACCGCCATGATATACGCGTCCGGGATCTGCTGACGGATCCCTGCAACGAGCTGTTTACCTACACCGCCGCCCTGTGCGTCGATTACGAGAATATTGGCCATAGTACCTTCCTTTCTGCTTCCGGGAATCTGCACTTTTTTATGAGTTACCCGACAAATGGGCTTGTTTCACATGCGTCCCGTGATTTTTTCGTGCAGAGCACTCATTTGTCCCTTGGCTCATATACACGACACAGCACCGCCATCACGGTGCTGTGCATATCGGAAGACTGCCGGGCATAAGGCTTCATGATCCTTATGAACTGCGCAGCCTTCCGGCCTGTATCATTTTTATGAAAGCTTTTCGATTCCCTTGCGGATCCTCTTTAAGGACTCGTCCCTGCCGAGGATGTCGCAAAGCTCCACAACGCCTCCCGGCGTCACCATGCGTCCGGATACCGCGATGCGGATCGGCCACATGACCGTCGCGTTTTTAACGCCCATTTCCTCCGCCATCCCTGTCATCAGATCATGCAGGCTCTCCGCATCCCAGGAAGGCAGCGCCTCCAGACGCGGCAGTGCCGTCTCAAGCACCTTGCGAGACACCTCCGGATTGGTCTTGGACTTCTTGTTGGTATAAAGCTCCGCGTCATACTCCGGCAGCTCATCAAAGAAATCAAGCTTTGCCGGGATCTCCGTCAGGATCTCCGTCCTCTGCTGTAAAAGCGCGGCGATCTTTGACGCGGAAAATGCCTCATTCTTCACCGCCTGCCGGATATAGGGCTCCGCCACCTCGGCAAACCTCTCCGGCGTCATGTTGCGGATATACTGTGCGTTGAAATACCGGAGCTTTTCAATATCAAAGATCGCAGGGGACTTGGAAATACCCGCGATATCAAAGACCTCCGAGAGCTCATCAAGTGTAAAGAACTCCCGCTCAGCGATCTCTCCTCTCGGAGACCAGCCGAGCAGCGCCACATAATTCAGGATCGCCTCGGTGAGATATCCGGCCTCCCTGAGATCCTCATAGGAAGGATCGCCGTGACGCTTGGACATCTTGTGCTGCGCGTCGCGCATGACAGGCGAGCAGTGCACATACTCCGGGATCTCCCAGCCAAAGCCCTCATAAAGCAGGTTGTACTTCGGCGCGCTCGCCAGATACTCACTGCCGCGGACCACATGGGTAATGCCCATGAGATGGTCATCCACGACATTCGCAAAATTATAGGTCGGAAGTCCGTCCCTCTTCAGAAGGACCTGGTCATCGAGAGAATCGTTGGGAACGGTAATATCCCCGTAGGAAGCGTCATGGAAGGTCGTGGTCCCCTCATGCGGGATCCTCTGACGGATCACATAGGGCTCCCCGCTCTCTGCGCGGCGCAGAGCCTCCGCCGGATCCAGACTGCGGCAGGGATCATCCGTCTTTGCGAAAGCCTCCTTCGCATCGGTCTCCTCCCCGGAGGTCTCCTCCTCTTCGGCGGCCTTGTCACAGAAGCAGTAATACGCGTGTCCCTTCTCGACCAGCATTTTGGCATACTTCTTATACATGCCGCGGCGCTCGGTCTGGATATAGGGACCCACAGGTCCGCCGATATCGGGACCCTCGTCATGCTTCAGACCGCACTCCTTTAAGGTACGGTAGATCACCTCGGCGGCGCCCTCGACCTGTCTGGACTGATCCGTATCCTCGAGGCGGAAAATGAAATCGCCGCCTGCGCGCTTGGCGATCAAGTAGGTATAAAGCGCCGTGCGCAGGTTGCCCACGTGCATATAGCCGGTCGGAGACGGCGCAAAACGGGTGCGCACACGTCCGTGCGGGATCCGTGCCTCCATCTCCTCAAAGTATTTCTTATCGTCTGCAGTCATTCGTATAGTTCCTCTCTTCGTGTTAATGACAGAAAATGGTCCATCGAGGCTTCGGCACTGCGACTTGGAAATGCTGCGCCGCCGATGAGGGGCTGCCTCCGCAAACTCGGCGGGTCCCCTCGTAGCAGGCCCTTACGGGAAGGGACCCGCCTCAAACAGTTGCTCCGGTCAGCCCCAGCTATGCTCGCATTTCCGGCGTCTCCGGCCTAGTAGCCTCGATCGGACATTTTGCTGTCAGTCATATCATAATAAACTTTCTATATCTTAACAGAATCCGCCTCAGTTTTCCACCGAATAAAAGAATCACCCGAAAAGATACATTACCGATGCTGCTGCTTTCATAAAAAACAGCCTGTTTCATCAGAAGCTGCAAAAGAGCCGGGGCCTGCCATGCTTTATGCACAGCCGGCTCCGGCTCGGTTTCATTCATATGTTCCGGACCGTCTCAGTCCTTATAGTTTTCCACGGTGACCGTATAGGAGCTGTCACCCTCGACATAGACCGTGCCGTCGGTGCCGACGATGCTTACGGTATGTCCGGAGGGGTCGGTTACGAGTCCTTTGTTTTCAAGGGTCGTAAGCGTGCTGTCCCCGGTCACGATCCAGACGGAGCTGGCATCGATATAAAGCGACGCATGCCCGTCTCCTGCCGGTTCCTCCGGGTTCTCACTGCCCGTCCAGCTCTCATTGTCGATGAATGCGCCGGTCAGGGCACTGCTTTCCTGCAGATAAAATTCCAGCGTACTGATGCTGTCCCAGATCACATCGCCCTCGAGGGTCTGGTTGGAAGCGGTAAATGTGCAGTCAGCGCCGTTTTCACCGCTCTTTCCCCAGCCGCATCGGTTCTGGTTTCCGGTGCACTGCAGAAGGAACTCACAGTCCTTTGCCGCATTGATCTGCACATGATCCAGAGTGATCTCGCTCTCGGTGTTGGTCGTATAAAAGAGTCCGCCGTTCGTGCTTGTGAGGGTGCCGCCCTTCATGGAGAAGCTTCCGCAGCCGACCTCCGAATCACCGGACATGCTCTGATAGACGATCACGGTCCAGGTGTTGTCGTTCTGGTTTGTATCATCCGCCATGCTGCCGGATAAATCGCAGTCTGTGAGTTTCAGACTGTTTCGGCCCTCAATGCAGACTGCCTCGGATCCGGTAGCGGCAAGCTTTGCGTTGCTGACAAGGATGTCCGCCGTGCAGTAGACTGCCGGGGATCCCACACCGTGAGAGGTATACTCGCCTCCGGTCACGACCATCTGTCCGCCGCCCCGGTCGGAGCGGATGGCTGCCGCAGAGCCCCCGGAGGTCTCCGCGGTGACATTGTCCGCATATAAGGTGCCTCCGCCTGCCGCGTGAATGCCGCCGGAGGTATCCTGCGTGGTGGTGATCGTCGAATCCGAGATATAGATAACGCCGTCTCCGTAGGCAAATGCGCCCGCACCGCCTGCCGCATCGGTCGCGATCGTGCTGTTGCTGAGTTTCAGCGTTCCGCCGGTGCAAAGGGCAGCCGCGCCGACGCCGTAAAAGCTGGCGCTGTCGCCTCCCGTGGAGTCTTCAGAAGTTCTGCTGATCTCCGCCTCATCGATCGATACCGTACCGTCCTCCACTAAAACGGCATTTTCATCTTTGCCGGTGGAGCTGTAGGTCTTTCCGACCGTGCTGTCATCAGAATCGAAGCTCTTTAAGGCGTCATAGCTTTCCGGTTTGGAGGATCCGCCTCCGGGCCCTCCCGGCATTCCCGGTCCGCCTGATCCGCCCGGGCCGCCTTCCGGGGGCTTTCCGCCGGGGCCGCCTTCGGGAGGTGTTCCTCCGGGGCCTTTGTTTCCATCCGGTGCGCCGCTTCCATCACCCTCCGGCTTAGCAGGAGGCTCGCCTTCGGGTTTTTCGCCCTCACCGGCCTCCTCCGGCTTCTCCATGGGAGCTTCCCGGTCTCCTTCTCCCTGAGATCCGGCTGGTTTTTCTTCCGTTTTTTCATCATTTCCGCCGGATGAACCATTCCCTTCAGCGTCATTCCCGGCCAAAGACTCTAAGGAACCGGCGCCTTCTGCTGCTGAGGCACTTGCTGCAGCATCCGCAGACTCCCCGGAGGCAGCTGCATTTTCCGCACTTTGCGCCAAAGAGGATGCAGTCCCCGCATTTCCGGCGGAAGTACCGCAGCCGCTCATCACAGCCGCTGCAGAAGCAAGAACAAGCATTGCCTTATATAATTCTTTTTTTCTCATGGTCATTTACTTCCTTTTTCAGGATGTCTTTCAAATCTTCCGGGCAGCATTTCCTGTCCGTGCAATGCCATCATAGACACAAAATGTGACCAACCCGTGAAATCAATCCATCAGATCAAATTCATGAGCTGCCCGACTAACGGGCAGTTTTTAAACAGCTGCCCGGCAAATGGGCAGTTTCCATGAGCTGCGTGCTTTCCATACAAATAATTGCTCCGAAATCGCTTCAATTTATCGGTTGTTTCCCGCTCACGGTTTTATTATAATGAGTTAGTATCAGAGTTTCCGGCTCAGTACAGGATATCCGGCCTTCATGGCCGAAGCCCGAAACCGGCGCCATTCATTTTCAGCACGAAAGAAGAAGCTTTATGAACGAAAAACAACGTATCGTAGTCAAACTGGGGACCTCTACCCTGACCCATCCTTCAGGCCGTCTCAACTTAAGACGCATGGAGAAGATCGTCCGTGCGCTCGCGGATCTGCAGGGCAAGGGCAACGACATCATTCTGGTGACCTCCGCAGCCATTTCGGCAGGCACTGCCAAGATGCGGCTCGAAGAGCGCCCCACAGAGCTCCGCATGAAGATGGCGATCGCAGCTGTCGGGCAGGCCCGCCTCATGCATATCTATGATACGCTTTTCTCGGAGTATAACCGCACCGTCGCGCAGATTCTCCTTTCCGGAGACAACGTGGACGACGATGCCAAGGAGCAGAACCTCTCCAATACCTTTGAAGCGCTCCTCGAGATGGGTGTGATCCCGATCGTCAATGAAAACGACTCCGTCTCCTCTGCCGAGATCGAGGTCGGACACCACAAGATCCTCGGTGATAACGACACCCTCTCCGCCATCGTGGCGCGGCTCACCCATGCGGATCTCCTGATCCTGATGAGTGATATCGAGGGCTTATACAGCGCCGATCCCCGTCAGAATCCGGATGCAAGGCTCCTGCATGAGGTGCATGAGCTCTCCCCCGCGATCATGCAGATGGCAGGCGGCGCGGGAACCCTGCGCGGCACCGGCGGCATGCAGACCAAGCTCTCCGCCGCAAAGATCGCGATGGATGCCGGCTTTGATATGGTCATCACCAACAATAAGCGCGTGGAGAACCTCTATGACATCGTGGAGGGAAAGCCGGTAGGCACCCGTTTCACGAGCCTCAAATAAAAAAGCTGTGCCCGGCCCGCAAAGGCCAAAGGTCTAAGCAGACCCGGCACAGCGATTTATCGTACGATCCACTTACCTCGAAAAGCAAGAATCAAAGAGAGGAAAGCCAATGAACGAAGAACTTATCCTTCAGGCAAAAGAAGCAAAAAAAGCCTCCCGTATCCTGATGACTGCGGGTACGGATGTCAAAAACCGCGCCCTTTCGCTGATCGCGGATGCGCTTTTGAAACGGCAGGACGAATGGCTTTCAGCCAATGCGGAGGACATGGCCGCTGCCGAGGGGAATATCCCCCATGTCATGATGGACCGGCTGAAGCTCGATCCCGAAAGGATCCGCGGGATCGCGGACGGTGTGCGCCAGGTCATCAGTCTTCCTGATCCGATCGGGGTCGTGGACCGTATGTCAACCCGCCCGAACGGTCTCATCATCGGACGGCGCAGAGTGCCGCTCGGGGTCATTGCCATTATCTATGAAGCGCGTCCCAATGTCACTGCCGATGCTGCTGCCCTCTGCTTAAAGACCGGCAACGTCTGCATTTTAAGAGGCGGAAAGGAAGCGATCCGTTCCAACCGTGCGGCGGTCCGCATCATGCAGGACGCTCTCGAAGAGGCCGGACTCCCGAAGGCCTGCATTTCCCTTGTACAGGATACCAGCCATGAGACCGCCAATGAGCTCATGCACTTGAACGAATATGTCGATGTGCTCATCCCGAGAGGCGGCGCCGGACTCATCCGTTCTGTCGTAAAGAGCGCCTCGATCCCGGTCATCCGGACCGGCGAGGGCGTATGCCACGTCTACATTGACCGCGATGCCGATCTTGAAATGGGTGCGAAGATCCTTTTTAACGGAAAATGCTCCCGTCCCTCTGTCTGCAATGCGGTGGAGTGCGTGCTCGTGCACAAGGATCGGGCAGAGGCGTTCCTCCCGATGGCAGCGGAGCTTCTCGGCGAAAAAAAGGTCGAGCTTCGCTGTGATGAAAGGTCGTTAAATATCCTTAAAAAAGCTGCCGGAGCAGCAGATGACGCAGCCTGCTTTGAATATAAAAACTGCACTGTGATCCCCGCTGTCGAAGCCGACTGGGATACCGAGTACAACGACTACATCCTCGCCGTGCACATCACAGACAGCTTTGACGAAGCGGTGGAGTTCATCAACACGCACGGCACCGGGCACTCGGAAGCCATCATTACCAGCGATTACTTCACCTCCCAGCATTTCCTTGACGAGATCGATGCAGCGGCAGTCTATGTCAATGCTTCGACCCGCTTCACGGACGGCGGTGAGTTCGGGCTCGGCGCCGAGATCGGCATCTCCACCCAGAAGCTTCACGCACGCGGCCCGATGGGACTCGAGGAACTCACAAGCTGCAAATATGTGATCTACGGAGAGGGACAGATCAGATGAAAACTGCAGGATTTATCGGAACCGGCAACATGGGCCGTGCGCTCGCAAAGGCCATTGCTTTCAGAAACGAAAAGACGGAAGGAACAGACCAGGAGATCAATCTTCTTCTTTCAAACCGCACACCCGCAAAGGCGGAGGCTCTTTCAAGGGAGATCGGCGGCGAGGTCACGGACAACGAAACCATTGCCTCCTATGCCGATTACATTTTCCTCGGAGTAAAGCCCCAGATGATGGCGGATGTGCTGAAAAGGATCGCTCCCAGGCTGAAGGAGCGTTTCGGTGTCTCTTGCCAGGAGAATGCCGGCGGCACCGTGATCTCCGATCTTCTCTCGAAGATCCCCGGAAGAAAAGCGGATCCGGAAGGGGGAGAAGCCGCCGCTGCGGATACAAGGCCCCTCCCAGCCCCGGAAAACCAGGGACGGCGCTTCATCCTGGTGACAATGGCGGCAGGCCTTTCCATGGAGCGGATCTCCGAAATGGCAGGCGGACACTACCCTGTGATCCGCATCATGCCGAACACCCCGGCCGCGATCGGTGAGGGCGTGATCCTGCACAGCCACAACGATCTCGTCACCGACGAAGAGGTCCTGGAATTCACCCGGATGCTGTCTGCTGCAGGAAAGCTCTGTGCCCTGCCGGAGCATCTCATTGACGCAGGCTCTTCCGTATCAGGCTGCGGTCCGGCCTTCGTATACATGTTCATCGAGGCCCTCGCGGACGGAGGCGTCGCCTGCGGGCTTCCGAGAAAGGACGCGTACGCATTTGCCGCACAGATGGTCGCAGGCTCCGCGAAGATGGTCCTCCGGGGTCTGGAGGATCCTGCCGAAGCCGGCTCGCGCTTCGTTCATCCCGGAGAGCTGAAAGACGCGGTCTGCTCCCCCGGCGGCACCACGATCGAGGGCGTCCGCGCATTGGAAAATGCAGGCTTCCGCAGTGCTGTGATGGAAGCAGTCATCGCAGCCTTCGAGAAGAACAAGGCCTTCCATTGAATCTCGGATGTCTTGAATTATGAGTGCATAACTCTTGGCACATATGTTTTCTGCGTCCAATGCTGAGGACCTATGATTCAATCTGCCAAATACATTTCAGGACATTACACAAAAGAACTTTTTCCAGACCAAATCGTGTACTCAACGCCAAGCTGAACCGGCATGAAATACACGCATTATCTGCATAAGCTGCTTTTCGTGTACCGGCCAATTAAAAAATACACGCATTAGCCAGGAATTCATGATTTCGTGTATTGAGATTTTTCCATATACACGAGTTTATCCATTTCTGCCATATGCGTGTATTATTTTTGCAAGGCGTACACGTTTTTTTTGTTTCTCATCAAAAACGTGTATTGTTGACCGTAGGCCGTACACGTTTTTCTGCTTTCTCATCAAAAGTGTGTATTATTGATTACAGGCCATATACGCATCTCTTAGTATTCCTTCAAATACGTACATTTTATATCTCTGACAGACTCTGACTGAGACTTCCCCGCCTCAAAGTGCAGCCGTGTCAAACAATAGCGTCACCGGGCCGTCATTCACCGAAGCGACCTTCATGTCGGCACCGAACTCACCATGCTCCACGTGGAAGCCGCGCTTACGGCATTCCTCCATGAAAAGCTCATATAAAGGCACCGCGATGTCCGGCTTTGCCGCATAGCTGAAGCCCGGGCGGCGGCTCTTTAAGTCTGCGTACAGCGTAAACTGGGAGATCACGAGCAGGCTTCCGCCCACCGTCTCCAGATTCAGATTCATCTTCCCGTTCTCATCTTCAAAAACACGGCAGCCGCAGACCTTGTCTGCCAGCTTCACCGCTTCCTTCTCCGTATCCTCCGGCGCTACGCCGAGCAGCACGAGAAATCCCTTCCCGATCTCTCCCTTTATCTCTCCGTTGATCCTGACGGAAGCCTCCGTCACTCTGGTTACAACCGCTTTCATATCAGAACCCCTCCTGCTTTTCGATCCGCCCTCATTCATGCGTTTATAATTCTTTGCCGCATAATTATACGCCAGAAGCGGCACCATGCCAAGACATAATCCCTGCACCGGTATTTAAGGGAAGGCGTTCGGATTTGAGGACAATGCCGATGGCGGCCGATTTTCAATAATGCAATCCGCCGTCAAATCAGTACGAAGAAAAAACAATCCCTCTTCTTTACATCTTACGTAAGATGTTTTAGAATGAAGAAAATGACAAAAAAGGGCGTAAAAAAAACGGATCAGACGAGCTCTTCGTTTGATTCCGTCAGGTATAAAAACGACTATATCCGGTTGAATTACGACCGGATCACGCTTGCAGTGAAAAAAGGCAGGAAGGAAAAATGGAACACGGAGGCCAGGGCGCAGGCCTTGAGCCTCAGCGAATATATTACAAGAAAAGTTGACGGTGAGCTGTAAGAGAAAGGAGTCACCATGTACACGATCGCTTATCTTGAGAAGAACGGCAAAGGCTACGCTGACAATTGTCCCTGGATCGTTATGCCTCCCTTTGAGACGCTGGCAGGCTGCCAGCAGGACGCGGACAAGATGATCCGGGAGGGCTACCAGGGCGTGACGGTGTTCCGCGCCTCCTCCGCCCTCAGCAAACTCCTCAAGGAAACGACCGTCGCCTGGGATTATATCAAACGCCACCAGGTGCGCTGTGCAGGAGCCAGGGCCGACCTCGCTCAGGCGGTAGCCCGCTTCGTACACTGAAAGGTATCAAAAGTATCCCCGCAGAATTCGGGATCTGATCTCTCCCATTCCGGCCATCCGCTTCTTTTCCTTGCGGCATCACAAGATTTTGTGTATACTTTTCAGAAACCGGCCCGGAAACATGAAACACAGATATCTGTCTGGCACATGGTTTTTCGTGTACGAACGAACAGGTTTGCAGGTGCCAAACAGCAGCCGGACACATGGATTTTAAAGAAAAACAGGAGGCCGCCGATGCTTGAGATACTCCTTGCGCAGTACAAGATGCAGTTCGGGATCGATTTCCCGCTTAAACAATTCGAGGGACAGCCTGAGATCGATGTGATCAACATCATCTATGACTGCCTTCTGCATAACGACCCTAACCGCCGCGCACCGGTCGAGAACCGTTTCCCGACCGCACCGGGTCTCGTAGATCCCTGGGGACAGCAATAAGCAGTATTCCGGAGTCTGTTTCTGAAGAACAGATATTTTATCCGAACAAGCGGCTCTGTCGAAAAAACGCCTCAGCAAAAGCCCGATGCCGGCAGAAGACGCATATCCCGCACCTAAGAAGGTGCTTTTCAAGCTTAAAACAGAATAGTCCAAAAAACACCGGCAGGTGACGGATGTCCGCTTTGGAACATTCCTCATCCTGCCGGTGAATTTGTTTATGATGGAAAATGCCGGACGTCCCCGTCCGTCTGCAGGTCCTGAACGTGCTTTTTTCAGAACCGGTTGCTGCTTTGACGCCTGCTTTTTGTCAGAAACGCCTTGTTCTTCAGTGGAACACCGCATTCATCAGCAGCACCACGAGGCAGCAGCCGAGCTCCACCACAAAGAGATTGCCGCTGGTCCAGGCCAGTACGATACCTACGGCAAATGCCACCCCTCCGTACAGAAGACGTGAGGTGGAGGTCAGGATCGCCGGGAAGGTCATCACCGCCAGTGTCACATAGGGTACATAGTACAAAAAGGACCGGAAAAAGCGGTTGGTGATCGGCTTTCTTAAGATGGTCAGCGGCAGCACGCGGATCAGGTAGGTGACCAGTGCCATCGCCACGATGTATACATAATAGCTTACTTTCATATATGATTTTCTCCGACAATGGATCTGCGGCAGTCAGATACCCGACAGCCAGTCAGGTCGAACCAATTCATTGCAAAAGCCCCGTATTCTGAGCAGAATTATCCGAGTGTTTTCCAGGTTGTGCAAAAGGATGCATTGAGATATTCATCCGGCGTATCAGGCCGTTTCCTCTCCCGGGCTTTCTCCCGGCTCGCTTGTGATTTCTCCGTCCGGATCATCCTTGATGGGGAAGAGCAGCGCGACTGCCGACGCGATGATCACCGTAAGGAAGAGGGTGCGCGTACCCGAGGAGATCGAAGCAGTGAGCGGCAAAACGGCAGCAAGGAGGCTTAAGGCAAAGCTTGCGATGACAGAGCCCAGGACCACCGGGTCCTTTCTTGCGGGCGGAATGATGATCGCGAGGAACATGCCGAAAATAGCCACATTCATCGCCTCCGCAATGATCGGCGGAAGCACATTGCCGGCGTAAACGCCGAGTGCCGTACCGATCGCCCACAGCGGGATACTGGTCAGGAAGGCGCCGTACATATAGGTCGGATTGAGATATCCCTTTGACGCGATCCCCAGACCGAAGAGCTCGTCTGTCAGCCCGAAGCCGATCGTAAGGCGGTGGAACAGGGTCGCGTTCGGAGCGAAACGCTGGCTTAAGGCAAAGCTCATCAGGAGATACCTGGCATTTGCCACAAAGATCATCAGTGCCAGCTCGATAAAGCCCGCCTGCTCCGCGGAGAGCACGATACCTGCGTACTCACCGGAGGAGGAAACATTCAGAAGGCTTAAGAGAAAGCCCTGAAAAACCGTATATCCGACATTTCCGGCGGCGATGCCCAAGGAAAAGGACACCGCGCAGTAGCCGAGGCCGATGGGGATGGCGTCGCGCATGCCGCGGGCAAAGGGCCCGACGGAAACATGAGGCTCATAGCCCGGATAGATCGAAGCGCTGTTCTGCTTCATGCATTACCTCCGACGATCATGAGATTCATGGAATTAAGAAAGCCCCTTCCGGCATGACCCGGAAATAAGGGCGTATTATTACGTTTCAAACAGGCAGTTACCGCTCTGTCTCATTGAAAGAGTCCTGAGAAAGTGCTATACTTTCCCCGTACTTTTTCTAATGTCAGGAGCTTATTCAGTATAGTGCAAATCCCGCGATAAGTACACTGAATTGTTTGCACGAACTTCTGAATTTCAGGTTTTTGAACAAGGACGTCTGCTTATGGTCTCTGCCTTATGAAATGACAAAAGGCATGTTTACAAAACATATTAACATGCGGACAGGCAGCGTCCGTTCCTCAGTTAACCGCACATGAGTTGGTAAATTATTACAACTGTCCGAATAGATCACAACCATTCACAAGGAGTCACCAGACCATGGGTACGAATAACAAAACAACTGATAGCAACATCCCTGCCGGAGCCGAAAGCTCCCGTGACCGGATCATTATCCGCACCAGCATCATCGGCATTCTTGCAAATGTCGGTCTCGCTGCCTTCAAGGCAGCTGTAGGACTTCTGTCCCACTCTATCGCCGTCGTGCTTGATGCCGTGAACAACCTTTCCGACGCCGCATCCTCCGTCATCACCATCGTAGGCACGAAGCTCGCGGGCAGAGAGCCGGATAAGCAGCATCCCTTCGGCTACGGAAGGATCGAATACTTAAGCGCCATGATCATCTCGATCCTGGTGCTGTACGCAGGCATCACATCCTTCACCGAGTCGGTAAAGAAGATCATCAGCCCGGAGCTTCCGGACTACTCTCCCGCCGCGCTCATCATCATCGCCGCCGGCGTCATCGTAAAGATCGTGCTGGGCCGTTATGTAAAATCCGTGGGTGAGAAGGTCAACTCCGACTCCCTCGTAAACTCCGGTGAGGACGCTACCTTAGACTCCGTCATCTCCGCCTCCACCCTGGCAGCTGCCATCATTTACCTCGTTTCCGGCATTTCCCTCGAGGCCTGGCTCGGTGCGGTGATCTCCGTGATCATCATCCGCTCCGGCATCGGCATGCTGAAGGAAACGATCTCGAGGATCCTCGGTGAACGTGCCGACCTCGACCTTGCGCGCAAGATCAAGGCTACCGTATGCAGCTTCCCGGAGGTCTCCGGCGCGTATGACCTTATCCTCAACAACTACGGTCCCGACGCCTTCAACGGCTCCGTACATATCGAGGTGCCGGATACCTGCACCGCTTCGGATCTCGACGAGCTGATCCGCCAGATCACACTGAAGGTGCTGAAGGAGCATAATGTCCTTCTTACCGCGATCGGCGTCTACTCGGTCAATACCAAGGATCCGAAGGTCGCCGAAATGCGGGAGAAGATCCGTGCCGCCTGTCTCGAAGATCCCAATGTTCTGCAGATGCACGGCTTCTATGTCAATGAAGAAGCAAAGAGCATGCGTTTCGACCTTGTCGTAAGCTTCGATGCGAAGGACCGCCGTGCCGTTTTTGATCAGGCTGTAGAGAAGGTAAAGGCCATGTACCCGGACTATACGGTTCAGGCAGTCATCGACACGGACTTCAGTGAGACCTGATCAGTCATAAAGGAAGCGGATCTTTTCCCAGATCTTCCGAAAGTCGATCTTCAGATCTCCGTCCCAGATCCCGACCGGGATCTCATCTTCAAACCCATAGATCGTCATATCATCGTCACGCGTATAATCTGTGACGATGATTTTTTTCTTCTCCGGATCGATCAGCCAGCACTCGCGTACACCGGAGCGCTCATATTTGGGAAGCTTCACGAAACGGTCCTTCTTCCCGGTCGTTTCCGACAGGATCTCGATCACAAGATCCGGGGCGCCCTCGATCCTGGTTTTGATCTTATCCCGGTCACAGATCACGAACACATCCGGCTGGATCAGGGAATAATCGTCCAGGGTCACGTCAAGAGGCGCCGTAAACGGAACACAGGATCCGCCTTTTTTATCGATATACTCTGAAAACATATTGAACAATGCCCCTGCGATCATCTGATGCGCTGCGGTCGGTGAAGCTGATATATCATAGAACACACCGTCGATCAGCTCTACCCTGGCATCATCGGGAAGCGCATAATAGTCCTCTATGGTATTTCCGGTTTTCTTGATTTCAACGCCGTTTTTCGTCTTCACCCCGTCAGCCCCTGTATATGCCCCGTATGCCGCCACCGGTTCCCGGAGCAGAAAAGCCGCGTCCGGCTCCGGATCGGGATAGCGGCAGGCGTATCTGGACAGGGGCTTTGGCCGTTCATCAAAGGGATGGTGATCATGCACCTTCAGCTTTTTTAAGTTTTCCTTCTGATCACCGAGAAAGACCAGCTCGAGAGCTTCTACCGTCTTTCTCCTCGGGTGCTTCGTAAGTCCACAGAAGAGCTTCTGTATCGTGCTGACGGGAAGTCCCGACATGTCTGAAAGCATCTCATAGCTGTAACCGAGCTCTCCCTTTTTTCTTTTCATCTCGGAAATGGTCATGACCCGTGTTCCTTTCTTCGAATGTTCTATTTTTATGGTTCAGTTTGTCTTGGTTATATTCCATATTATTTCAATATTTTATCCATATTGTATCCATTATTGTACACAATTTCAATATTATTTCCATATTTAATCAATTTATTCATTTGCGATTCATTTGCGAGGCGATTCATTTGCGATTCATTTGCGATTTATTTGCGATTACAATTTATGTACATCTTTTTGTTTGCTGAGGACTAATTTCAGAGAGATTGAGCCTGAATTCAGGTAAATCAGACGTGTCAGTCCGATTATAGCTTTGTAAATCAGAAAAGGAAATCTGCAGATAAACCACGACTTGTGCTGCAGCATTAATCACTGAGAATCCATGTATATATCATGAGTTGCCCGACAAATGGGCAGTTTTCTATGAGCTACGCGCTTTCTACGCGAAAAATCGCTCCGAAATCGCTTCAAACATTCGGAATCCGCTCATTTTTCAAAGAAAAATGGCTACTTCCTCATGTTTGGCGGGACCCATGAACAGAAATTTGCAAGTACACTCGCAAATTTTGTTCATTTGTCCCTTAGCTCATATCATTTATAATGTGTTAAAATAAAGCCATCTGCATGTACATTCACTAAAAGGTGGTGAGGAACCCATGGACATCAAGAAATATGAAGCATTCCTGTGCGCGGTCGATACCGGCAGCTTCACTGCTGCCGCGGAGAAAATGCATTTCACGCCGGCAGGGATCAGCCACATGGCAGACAGCGTGGAGGAATCCCTGGGGCTTGTCCTCTTAAACCGCGGCAAACACGGAGTGACGCTGACCCACAGCGGGGAGCTCTGCATTGACCGGATCCGTCAGATCGTCCGCGCGGAACAACAGCTACAGGAGCATGCCGCAGAAATCCTCGGGCTGGTCAAGGGCAAGGTCACGGTCGGCGCCTACTACTCTGTCGCTTCGCACTGGCTTCCGCCTGTATTCCGGCGTTTTCTTGACGATTACCCGGACGTGGAGATCGAGCTGAAGGAGGGAGGACACCAGCTTCTTGAAAGCCGGATCGCAGCCTCCGAGGTGGACTTCTGCATCTATACCGAGGACCGTTCTTCCGGTCTCGAGTGGTATCCTCTCTGCGATGATGAGCTTCTGATCGCCGTTCCCTCCTCCCATCCCTTTGCAGACCTGAAAGAAGTTTCCCTCGATATGTGTAAGAAAGAGCAGTGGATCATGCCGGCGTCCGGTCAGGATTACGATGTCCTGGAAGCGCTTGGCCCTGAGCTTTCTGACTTTCACATCCGGTTTACGACGATCGAGAACTACTCCGCGCTTGCCATGGTAGAACAGGGGCTCGGCATCAGCATGATGAACCGTCTGATCACGACCGGCCTCGACATCAGGGTCCGCTACATTCCTCTTAAGCCGCGGAAGTTTATTCACTTCGGCATTGCCGTCCCGTCAATAAAATCCGCGTCCCCGGCAGCCAGGATGCTGATCTCCTATATCCGGGAAATGCTGTTTCGGTAACATTTTATACATATTGTATAAACAGTATAAATAAAGTATACATTTACTTAATAATAATATTTGATAAAATAAGCTGAAGGACACATGAGGATTTCTCACACACCTGTATAGTGACAGGCACATAAAGAAATGAAATCCTCCGGCTGATCAGAACCGTTTACATAGCCCGTAAGGCATGACAGCCTGCAATATAAGAACATGTGCCAAAGCGCACAAACCATATATGAGGACACGGATCATGAAACGTGCAATGAAACTTTCGGATACGGACAATGTCGCCACGCTGCTCGATGATATCAGCTGCGGGGAGACGGCCGTCATCCTGGACGCCGATAAAAAGGAGCTCGGGAAGATCACCGTGCTTTCCGATATCCGCCGCGGGCATAAAACCGCAGTCACGGATATCCCTACGGGAACTCTGATCCTGAAATACGGCCAGATCATCGGCGGAGCATCCCGCGATATCAGAGCCGGTGAGCTGGTGCATACGCACAACCTCGAGAGCCTCCGCGGACGCGGTGACAAAGCTTAAATTATGAAGACAGCCGCATGCTGGCTGAAGCATAACAATGTATTTGTGTAGGGCGGGGACCGCCCGAACCTGACGCCTGTGGACACCGTGTAAGACGCCATAGCCCGTATGGGCCTGAGGCGCTGTGGTGGTTGAAGCAGGAAGCTCGGTTACTTGTAGCCGAGTAGTTCACG
>Ga0256404_1003499_pt1 | contig 31808 bp, 25 predicted proteins | sample RumenRJG_01DNA_FD_185990 | JGI IMG/M metagenome (GOLD analysis project Ga0256404, IMG submission 185990) | Bovine rumen microbial communities from Lethbridge, Alberta, Canada - RJG_01 | ecosystem: Host-associated > Mammals > Digestive system > Stomach > Rumen | place: Canada: Alberta | collected...
ATAATAATGAGGCAACTCCTTTTTTCTTGCATAAATAGTTATGGTTGCTCGTCCAATTATGTATTGCAATCATTTTTAGGTAGTTTTATTATATCTCTACGATTCAAAGCAAGAATCCTGTGCTATGCACACATTTAAGACGGGTAAATTCTATAATCTTAATTTCTAATTATATGTCAAGATACCGCGTCCTAAGTTTGTTGTATTTTATAATGGTGTGGAGACACAACCTGACGACCAGGAGATGCGGCTGTCTGATTGTTTTATTAAAAGTGATGAAGATGGGAAGTTTAACATTGATATTATAGTGTCCCTTTGATATCATAGGGGACAGTTAGAGGGACACCTAAAAGGACACTTAAGGGGTTACCATAAGGGACACAGGAGAGAATGATATAGATATTTCCCTGTTGTGGAGCCGGTAATCTATGATGGGAAGGACATCCTTGTTATCTGGGTTCCAGGTGGAGATGATAGACCATATAAATGCCCGATTTTGCTGAATTCAGAAGGCTCATCAAAAAAGTGAAAAAGCATATTATATACGCAAGATGGCAAGCACTATCCGAACTAATGCTAGAGAGGAACGAGAGCTTATAAGCTTGGCAAGGGATGTGCCTTTTGATGATAGAACTAATCCGAATGCTGATATTGCTGATATGCGTTCCAGCCTTATGTCTGAATTTCTCCATTCAGTGGACAGTGAGCTTTATGAGGGCTCTTTGACGAGACAAGTAGATGCTGTGGCAACGGATATGAAATTGGTCAGAGGACCTTCGGAATACCGAAAGCCAATAAATGTTGGATTGATTTCCTTAAAGAACTTAACATGGTTGAGGGGAGAAACACAGGAATTCCACTGATTGTTAATGCAATGAAGCAAAATGGCTCTGGGGTGCCGGATTTTAAAACAGATGAAAATAGATCGTATTTCCGTGTTGTTTTGCCAATTCATCCGGGGTTTTTGCAACATACTGAAAAGAAGTTACTACCTGTGCAGGCTGAGAGGAAGAAGAATACCAGAAGAACAAGGGATGATGTAAGGAAACTTGTCATTGTGGCGTTACGACAAAGCAACCTATCAATGAGAGAGATCGCCTCGCAGTTAGGATATGCAAAACTTACAGATACGATACGTTCCATAGTAGGAAAAGTGTTGAGGGCTAAAAGCCCCGTTTTTATTTTGCATACATATTATGCCTAAAAAACACATAAATGTGCAAATAAATTAGGCATTTTATGTGTTGAAACTATCCTAATACTATTCTATAATTATGAATACGTGTGTATGTGATTATAGAAAGGATTATTATGAGTTCAAATACATTACATAAACTAGGAATTGATATAGGTTCAACAACGGTTAAGGTAGCCGTTCTTGATGAAAATGACAAGCTGTTATTCTCAGATTATGAGAGACATTTTGCCAATATTAGAGAGACTCTGCAAGACTTGCTTAATAAGGCGTATAAGGTTACAGGACCTATTAAGGTTATGCCTATGATTACAGGTTCAGGTGGACTTACACTTGCTAAGCATCTTGAGATTCCATTTGTGCAGGAGGTTATTGCTGTATCTACTGCACTTACTTTCTATGCCCCTAAGACAGACGTTGCCATTGAGCTTGGTGGTGAGGATGCCAAGATTATTTATTTTGAAAATGGTAATGTAGAGCAGAGAATGAATGGTATCTGTGCCGGTGGTACAGGTTCCTTTATTGACCAGATGGCTTCACTTATTCAGACAGATGCCAGTGGTCTTAATGAATATGCTAAGAGCTATAAAGCAATTTATCCAATAGCTGCAAGATGTGGTGTTTTCGCTAAGACGGATATTCAGCCACTTATCAATGAAGGTGCCACAAGAGAAGACTTGTCAGCATCTATTTTCCAGGCTGTTGTTAATCAGACAATCTCAGGTCTTGCCTGTGGTAAGCCTATTAGAGGTCATGTTGCATTTCTTGGTGGTCCACTTCATTTCCTAGACCAATTAAAAGAGACATTTATAAGAACATTGAAGCTTGATGATGAGCATGTTATTGCTCCTGATAATTCTCATCTGTTTGCTGCAATTGGTTCTGCCCTTAATTGCAAGGAGGAGAGTTATACAGAGTTAGAATCTATCTTAGAGAAGCTGGATTCTGACATCGTTATGGAATTCGAGGTTGCCAGAATGGAGCCTCTCTTCAAGGACGACAAGGAGTATGAGGAGTTCACGAAGAGACATGGTAGCAATCATGTCAAGACTTCTGATATCAAGTCATACAAGGGCAATTGCTATCTTGGAATCGACGCAGGCTCTACAACAACTAAGGTTGCTCTCGTTGATGAGGATGGCGGCCTTCTATACTCATTCTACGACAACAATAATGGTAGCCCACTTAATACATGTATTAAGGCTATGAAGGAGATTTACGAGCTACTTCCTGAGGAAGCATCTATTGTTCATTCCTGCTCAACAGGCTATGGCGAGGCGCTCCTTAAGTCTGCCCTTATGCTTGATGATGGCGAGGTTGAGACAGTTGCACATTATTACGCCGCTGCACATTTCAACCCTAAGGTTGACTGTATCCTTGACATTGGTGGTCAGGATATGAAATGTATTAAGATTAAGAACAACACAGTTGATTCCGTTCAGCTTAATGAAGCATGTTCATCAGGATGTGGTTCATTTATAGAGACATTTGCCAAGTCCCTTAACTATTCTGTAAGAGATTTCGCCAAGGAAGCTTTATTTGCCAAGCATCCAATTGACCTTGGTACAAGATGTACAGTATTCATGAATTCCAAGGTTAAGCAGGCACAAAAGGAAGGCGCATCTGTAGCCGATATTTCTTCAGGTCTTGCTTACTCAGTAATTAAGAATGCCTTGTTCAAGGTTATTAAGTTATCTGATGCATCTGACCTTGGTGAAAATGTTGTTGTACAAGGTGGAACCTTCTATAACGACGCAGTTCTTCGAAGCTTCGAGAAGATATCTGGTGTTGAGGCAATCAGACCTGATATTGCTGGTATTATGGGAGCCTTTGGTGCGGCACTTATTGCCAAGGAGCGCTACGAAGAGAATCCAACAACTACAACTCTTTCTATTGAAGAGATTAATAATCTAACATTTAAGACAAGTCTTACAAGATGTCAGAATTGTAATAACCATTGTCTTCTTACAATTAACAAGTTCTCAGGTGACAGACAGTTCATCACAGGTAACAGATGTGAGAGAGGACTTGGTAAGGAGAAGAACAAGGACAACATTCCTAACCTGTACGAATATAAGTACAAGAGATTATTTGCATATCCACCACTTCAGGGTGAGCAGGCTCCTCGTGGAAGTGTTGGTATTCCAAGAGTACTTAATCTATATGAGAATTATCCATATTGGGCAACCTTCTTCAAGGAGTTAGGCTTTAGAGTGGTACTATCACCTCGCTCTAACAGGAAGATTTATGAGCTGGGAATCGAGTCAATTCCAAGTGAGTCAGAGTGCTATCCAGCCAAGCTTGCTCATGGTCATGTACAATGGTTAATCAATAAGGAAGTGGACTTCATATTCTATCCTTGTATTCCATACGAGAGGAATGAATTCCCTGATTCTAACAACCATTACAATTGTCCGATTGTTACTTCTTATGCAGAAAATATTAAGAATAACGTGGATGAGATTACTGCAGGCAAGGTAAGATTCCTTAATCCTTTCATGGCATTTTCGTCAGAGGAGATATTAACTAATCAGTTAGTTAAGGTCTTCAAGAAGGAGTTTCCTGACATTACTGGTAATGAAGTAAGGGAAGCCGCAGCTAAAGCATGGGCTGAGCAGAATGCCTTCAGAGCGGACATGACTAACAAGGGTGAAGAGGTACTTAAGTATCTTGAAGAGACTGGTAAGAGAGGAATTGTTCTTGCAGGAAGACCATACCATGTTGACCCTGAGATTAACCATGGTATCCCAGAACTTATTAATTCTTATGGCATTGCTGTACTTACAGAGGATTCTATCTCTCATCTTGGAAATGTGGAAAGACCTCTTATTGTTATGGACCAGTGGATGTTTCATTCAAGAATGTACGCAGCTGCTAATTATGTTAAGAAGACAGAGAATCTTGACTTAATTCAGCTTAACTCATTTGGTTGTGGACTTGATGCTGTTACAACCGATTGTGTTGCTGATATACTTACAGATTCAGGTAAGATTTATACCTGTCTTAAGATTGACGAGGTTAATAACCTTGGTGCTGCAAGAATTAGAATTAGATCACTTCTTGCTGCAATTAGAGTTCGTGAGAAGAATAAGCAGGAGAGAGAGATTGTGCCTGCTAATTACAATAGAAGAATATTTACCAAGGCTATGAAGAGCGAATATACAATCATCGCTCCTCAGATGGCACCATTCCATTTCGAGTTAATCGAGCCTGCCTTCAATGCAGCAGGATATAAGCTTGTTATTCCTGATGTGCCTGCAAGGACATGTGTTGATGTAGGACTTAAGTTCGTTAACAATGATGCCTGCTACCCATCACTAATTGTTGTAGGTCAGATTATGACAGCTATTACAAGTGGAGAGTATGACTTGTCTAAGACAGCAGTACTAATCTCTCAGACAGGTGGTGGTTGTAGAGCAAGTAACTACATTGGATTCATTAGAAGAGCCTTAGCTAAGATAGGTCATCCAGAGATTCCTGTTATCTCAATTAACCTAAGTGGATTAGAGAGCAATCCTGGATTTAAGCTTACACCAAGTCTTATTCAAAGAGGTTTGTATGCACTAATATTTGGTGATGTATTCCTTCGCTGTATTTATAGAATCAGACCTTACGAGGCAATTCCAGGTTCTACTGATGAGCTTCATGAGAAATGGAAGAAGAAAATCATTGATTTTATAACTAAGGATGGTTATGTATCACACTCTAAGTACAAGAAAATGATTAGAGATGTAATCAAAGATTTCGATACCCTTCCTATTCTTGATGTTAAGAAGCCTCGTGTTGGTATTGTTGGTGAGATTCTTGTTAAGTTCCTGCCTGCAGCTAACAACCATTTGGCAGACTTACTTGAGCAGGAAGGTGCTGAGCCTGTAGTTCCTGACCTTACTGACTTCTTACTATATTGCTTCTATAATAATAATTTCAAAGAAGAGAATCTTGGAATGAGTAAGAAGAGTAAGCGTATTAGCAACTATGGAATTAAGTTCTTCGAGTGGTTAAGAAAAGAGGCAAGAATAGCATTTGAAGAAAGTGAAAGATTCGACCCACCTGCACACATTGAGGACCTTGCTAAGGCAGCAGAGGCTGTAGTATCAACAGGTAATCAGACTGGTGAGGGCTGGTTCCTTACAGGTGAAATGTTAGAGTTAATCGAGTCTGGTGCATCTAATATTGTATGTATTCAGCCATTTGGTTGTCTGCCTAATCATATTGTTGGTAAAGGTGTTATCAAGAAGCTTCGTCATATGAATCCTACAGCTAACATTGTAGCCATTGATTATGACCCAGGAGCATCTGAGGTTAACCAGCTTAACAGAATTAAGCTTATGTTATCAACTGCAATGAAGAATTTAAGCAGGGATGAAGAGGAAGATTTGAAGAAAGCAGTTAACTCATAGAGGGAAATAGTAATTAGAAATAAAAGGTGAATTTATGTTATACAAAATGGAAAGAAAACTGGGGAAATATGCTATTCCTCATCTTATTAATTATTTTCTAATTGGATATGCCATAGGATATCTGTTGATGCTTGTATCTCGTCTTGCAGGTGTTAACATATTAAGCTATCTCACGTTAGAGCCATATTATATTATTCATAATCTGCAATTATGGAGATTAATAACATGGGTACTTATGCCGCCTTCTTCAGGAAGTGGTTTTATGGGAATATTCTTCATGCTTATTATGATGTTCTTCTATTATCAGTTAGGTAATACATTAGAAGCAACATGGGGAGCATTTAAGTTCAATCTGTATATGTTCGGTGGAGTAATATTTACAGTAATTGGAGCATTTATTGGATATGCTATTTATGTTGGATTAGCTGGCGATGCAGGTCAGGTAATAGGTATTGGTAATTATGTTAGTACTAATTATCTTAATATGTCCATATTCTTAGCATTTGCATTATGCTATCCTAACATGCAGGTTCTATTTATGTTCATCATTCCAATTAAGATGAAATGGATGGCATTAATATATGCGGTAATTACTGGATATGAGGTTGTTGTTAATCTCATAAGCCATAACTGGATTGTATGTATTATGATTGTTGCATCACTCTTTAACTTTGGACTGTTCTGGCTTACAACCCGTAACTTCAATTCGTCCTCTGCTGGAAATAGTTCTTCTAACTGGTCGCCGTTTGGTGCAAGAGGACGTAATGCCAACACAAGAAGAACGAAGAACGGCTATCATTCCAATGGTGGCGGCGCTGGATTCAGACCGTTTAATGGGACAGGTAGTGAGCAGAGCACATCTAATCCTAACAGGAGTAAGAATCAGCCTGTAGCAAGACATAAATGTGCAATCTGCGGAAGGACTGATATTACAGACCCTAATATGACATTTAGATTTTGTTCAAAATGTAATGGCAATTATGAATATTGTCAGGAGCATATATACACTCATATGCATAAGAAATAGAAGGTAAAACGCACATTTTCAAGGTGCATAATTGGATGTACATTCTAAGGTACATAACTAGAAATGATGAAAAGAGGAATTCAATGGAAAACGAAAACGTATCTAAGAATTTTATAGAAAGAGAAATTGAGAAGGATTTAGAGGAAGGTGTCTATAACGAGGTGGTAACAAGATTTCCACCTGAGCCTAACGGATATCTTCACATAGGACATGCTAAGTCAATTCTTTTGAATTACGGATTAGCGAAGAAGTATAATGGAACATTTCATATGAGATTCGACGATACTAATCCTACCAAGGAGAAGACTGAATTCGTAGATTCAATTAAGGAAGATATTATGTGGCTGGGAGCAGATTGGGAGGACCATCTGTACTTCGCTTCTAACTATTTCGACCAAATGTACGAAGCAGCGGTTAAGCTAATCAAGGATGGCAAGGCTTATGTGTCTGACCTTAATGCTGATGAGATTAGAGAGTATCGTGGCACATTAGAATCTCCTGGTAAAAAGGACCCATATTCTGACAGAAGTGTTGAAGAGAATCTTAAGCTCTTCGAGGAGATGAAGGATGGGGTATATGAAGATGGAAGCAAGGTGCTTCGCGCCAAGATAGATATGAGTTCCCCTAATATCAATATGAGAGACCCAATTATCTACCGCGTTGCTCATCTTACACATCACAACACTGGCGATAAATGGTGCATTTACCCTATGTATGATTTTGCGCATCCAATTGAGGATGCTATTGAGGGAGTAACTCATTCTATATGTACCCTCGAATTCGAAGACCACAGACCTCTTTATGACTGGGTTGTAAGAGAGGTTGGATTTGAGCGTCCACCAAGACAGATAGAGTTCGCCAAGATGTATCTTACTAATGTTGTTACAGGTAAGAGATATATTAAGAAGCTTGTAGAGGATGGAATTGTTGATGGCTGGGATGACCCAAGACTTGTGTCAATTGCGGCGCTTCGTCGTCGTGGCTATACACCAGAGTCAATTGAGAAGTTCGTTGAATTATGTGGTGTGTCTAAGTCTAATTCTTCAGTAGATTATGCAATGCTTGAGTATTGTATCAGGGAAGACCTTAAGATGAAGGCGCCTCGTGTAATGGCTGTTCTTGACCCGGTTAAGCTTGTTATTGATAACTACCCAAGTGATGATGTCGAGATGCTTGAGGCTCCTAATAATATGGAGAATCCTGAGCTTGGAAGCAGACAGATTCCATTTGGCAAGGAGCTATATATTAATCGTGATGATTTTATGATAGAGCCTCCTAAGAAATATTTTAGATTGTACCCAGGTAACGAGGTGCGCCTGATGAATGCGTATTTCGTAACATGTACAAGCTATGAGACTGATGAGAATGGTGAGGTTAGCGTAATTCACTGTACTTATGACCCTGCATCTAAGGGTGGTAACAGCCCTGATGGTCGTAAGGTCAAGGGAACAATTCACTGGGTGTGCGCTAAGGAATGCTTTAAGGCCACAGTTCGCTTATATGAGAATCTGGTTGATGAAGAGAAGGGTGTTAAGGATGAGAACGGAAATGTGAATGTAAATCCTAACTCTCTTACTGTTCTTAAGGATTGCTATATTGAGCCATCTGTTAAGGATGCTAAGATATACGACAGATTCCAGTTCGTAAGACAGGGATTCTTCGTTGTAGATTCTAAGGATTCGGCTGAGGGTGCGCCAGTATTTAATAGGATTGTGTCTCTTAAGAGTTCATTTAAGTTGCCAAAATAAATATACATATATTTAAGATGTGTGATATAATGAAATACACTGATGAAAAAAAGAGATAATGGGAAGAAGGTTAAAATGAGTAATTTATTATCAGGACTTGAAAAATTCGGATTAGACGTATCAGGTGGAGTTGATATTCTTAAGGATGATAAGAAAACAAAGGCTGCTTCTGATGGTATAGAGAAGAAAGAGAGCAAACCAAAGGTTCAAGAGAAGGACTTAATAATTGATAAGAAGATTGAATGTCCTCTTTGTAGTAGACAGGTTGTATATAAGTCAACTCTTACAACTAAGCTTAAGAGATTAGAGCCTGATGCTGACTTAAGACCTAATTTTGAAGGAATTGATGATACTAAGTATGGTGTAATACTATGTCATAGCTGTGGTTATGCTGCTTTGACTAAGCAGTTTGAGCATGTATCTGCAGGTCAGAGAAAGATGATTAGGGCAGCAGTATGTGACAGCTTTACTCCTACCAAGCCACCAGAAGGGGATACATATACATACGACTATGCAGTAGAGAGACATAAGCTGGCTCTTGTAACAGCTATGGCCAAGAAGGCTAAGCTTAGTGAGAAATCATACATTTGCCTTAAGATAGCATGGCTTCGTCGCGGTCAGCTCGAGAATGGTCTGGTCTCTTCTGATGAAGAGAAGAAGGAAATCCAAGAAGAAGAGAAGGGCTTCTATCGTCAGGCGTATGATGGTTTTATGCAGGTGTTATCTACTGAGATGCCACCTTTCTGTGGTATGGATACACAGACAGTACAGTTCATGCTTGCTAATATGGCTATGAGCTTCGAGGAATATGATAAGGCAGCTAAGCTTGTTGCTGATTTAATTGTTACTCCTGGTGTTAATAGACGTATTAAGGACAAATGTCATGATTTGAAACCAGTTATTCTTGCGAAGATTAAGGAAAGTAAAAATAAATAATGGCAGTTTTTGAATTTAACGATATTAAGAAAGATAACAAAAGTGAGGTTGTTACATATGAGGTGTTCGATTCTGACAGAAAGAGCGCTGATTATAACAACCCCATTTTAATAATTGATAATAATAAGAGACAGTGGGCTCATCATTCTAATGGTATGTTCCAAAGTCCCCTTAAGGGAAGTGGTTTTGAGTTCAGAGTGGATGATACTATTGAGATTGCTGATATAATTAAGATTGATTCGAGATTCGTCAACCTAATTAAGTGGTTAGGTGAGAATCATATACAGGTATTATTATCAGGTCGCAATAATGATGAGGGCTACTGCGTATATAAGATTAGAGAGACAGGTGTTAGTGTCAGAGGTGCCAAGCTTTCAGCACAGGATGGTTTCCTTCAGTTTATGATGGAGAGATTATTCTTAAGTGACCCACCAGGACCTGAGCTTGATGAGGAAGAAGAGATTGAAGGAGATGGAATGAAGCTTACATCTGTTCAATCTATTACTGATTTCCTTACATGTGCTGGAAGAACACTGCCTGATAATATTAATCAGTGGGCAAGGCGTAACCTAGCTGTTGCCAAGTCTTCTGAAGTTACACCAGAAGAGAGACGTCATGCGCAGCGTGCCATCTCAATGATGCTATCGATTCAATGGAAGAATAATTATTTTGAATCAATTGACCCTGTTGAAGCGCGTCGAATACTTGATGAAGAATTATACGGAATGGATAAAGTTAAGCAGAGAATAATAGAGACAATTATCCAGATTAACCGTACACATACATTACCTGCCTATGGACTACTACTTATTGGTCCTGCAGGAACAGGTAAATCACAGATTGCATATGCAGTTGCAAGAATTCTTAAGATGCCATGGGCAACACTTGAGATGAGTTCAATCAACGACCCAGAACAGCTTACAGGAAGTTCAAGAATCTATTCTAATGCCAAGCCAGGACTTATTATGGAGTCCTTTGCTGAGGCAGAAAGCTCTAACCTTGTATTCATAATCAATGAGTTAGATAAGGCTGCTTCAGGTAAGGGAAATGCTAATCCTGCAGATGTACTTCTTACATTATTAGACAATCTGGGATTTACTGATAACTATATAGAATGTAATATACCAACAACAGGTGTATATCCAATAGCTACTGCCAATGATAAGAGTCAGATTAGTGCGCCTCTTATGTCAAGGTTTGCAGTTATTGAGCTCCCTGACTACACAGTAGAAGAGAAGAAGGTAATATTTACTGATTATGCAATGCCTAAGGTTCTTAAGAGAATGGGTCTTAAGGATACCGAATTTATAATGAGTGATGATGCCTTGGATGAACTTATGTCCATATATAAGGACACCTCTGGAATTCGTGACATAGAGCAGGCAGCAGAGCATATTGCGGCTAATGCGCTCTATCAGATTGAAGCAGAAGGAAAGAGTGTGGTAGAATTTAGTGGAGAAGATATTATAAGTCTGTTGAGTGATAACTAAAGGGGGATGCTATGAAGAATAAAATAATAGCATTTTTTATAATTAGCATTCTGGCCTTAGGTCTTCTAACAGGATGTGGCAATTCTGATAAAGACCACAATGCTAATAAGACTAATATGGTATGTATAGCGCTTCAACCTTCAGCAGCATTTATTCCTATGATGATAACGAGACAAACTGGAGATTTGGAGAAGTCCCTTAAGGAAGAGGGTGTAAGCGTTGTGTGGTATGATTTTGAGTCTGGACCTCCAATGAATAACGCAATGGGCAAGGGAGAGACTGACCTTTCTCTATATGGTGATGTTCCTACTGTATCAGCTATAGAGCAGGGGTGTGTTAGAGAAGTGGTTGGTATTACAGCTGAGGCACCGAATTCATATGCCATAGTTGTTCGCAAGGATTCTCCTATTAAGTCTGCAGCTGATCTTAAGGGTAAGAAGGTTGCAACTAACATAGGTAGTACAGCTCATAACATGGTAGATAAGTATCTATCTACAGCAGGTCTTACCTTTGATGATATTGAGCTTATAAGCGCTTCACCAGCAGATATGCCTTATATGGTTCGCTATGGTCAGGTTGATGCTGTATCTCTATGGGAACCAAGCATTACTAAGCTTGTTGATTCAGGTGATTGTCGTATCTTAGCGCAAGGTTCTGATTGTGGGCTGGAAGGAACTAACACAATAGTTGGTCGTAAGGATTTCTGTGAGGCAAATCCTAAGATTGTTGAGACTGTTCTAAAGGAGTATAAGAAGGCTGCTGATAATATTGATAATACATCAGACGAAACATGGACATACGTGGCTAAGTATTTAGGAATTGATGTATCGCAGGTTAAGTCTATGTTGCCTAAATACAATTTCAGCGTACAGATTACTCAAAAGGATATAGATTCACTCAATGATACTATAAATTTCCTTTCGAAGATTGGAAAGATTAATAAATATGATATAACAAACTATTGTAATTCTAAGTATTACGATGGAACATATGAGTAGAAAAAAAGGACAGCGCCGTTTGGCACTGTCCTTTGTTGCAATGAAATATTATTTCTTATTCTCATTCTTAAGTTCGTTCATCTTCATAGCTCTTACTTGAAGTGGTAGTCCCCATAATGTAATGAATCCGTCAGCATCATGATGATCATACATATCACCAGTAGTGAAGCTTGCAAGAGTTTCAGAATAAAGTGAGTATGGAGAAGTTGTTCCTGCTTTAATGATGTTACCTTTATATAGGCGGAATTTAACTTCGCCTGTTACAACTTCCTGTGTCTTCTCTACAAATGCGCTGATTGCTTCTCGAAGTGGTGTAAACCATTTTCCTTCATATACTGTCTGAGCTAACTGTGAGCCAAGCTGCTTCTTAGCTTCCATTGTATCTCTGTCAAGAACAAGCTCTTCTAACTGGTCGTGTGCTTCCATTAGGATTGTTCCACCTGGTGTCTCATATACGCCACGAGACTTCATTCCAACAACACGATTCTCTACAATATCAATTATTCCAACGCCGTGCTTTCCACCAAGACGATTTAATTCACGAATAATATCTGAGACCTTCATCTCTACGCCATTGACACTCTTAGGTACACCCTTCTCAAATGTCATTGTTACTTCCTCAGGTTCATCAGGAGCATTCTCAGGTGTTACACCAAGAACAAGCATATGCTCATAGTTAGGAGCAAGAGCAGGATCTTCTAGCTCAAGTCCCTCATGGGAAATGTGCCATAGGTTACGGTCGCGTGAATAAGACTGATCATTACCAAATGGAAGATCAATTCCATGTGCATGACAATACTCAATCTCAGCTTCACGAGAATCCATACCCCAACGGTCATCTCTCCAAGGAGCAATAACCTTAATATCAGGAGCAAGAGCCTTGATGCCAAGCTCGAATCTTATCTGGTCATTTCCTTTACCAGTAGCGCCATGGCAGATTGCAACAGCATTTTCCTTGCGAGCAACCTCAACAAGCTTAGCTGCAATAATAGGACGAGCCATAGCTGTACCCATTAAGTACTTGTGCTCATATACAGCCCCTGCCTGTACGCATGGCATAATATAATCATCACAGAACTCGTCTGTAATATCTTCTATATATAACTTGGCTGCACCAGATAGTCTTGCTCTTTCTTCAAGTCCATCAAGTTCTTCTCCCTGGCCGCAGTTAATGCAGCAGCAGATGACATCATAGTCAAATGTCTCCTTTAACCAAGGGATAACAGCAGTAGTATCAAGTCCTCCTGAGTATGCTAGTACAACTTTTTCTTTCATAATTAGTTACCTTCCTTTGTATAGTATTTAACGATTGAGCTTTATTGCACAATCCAATATTGTCTAACAAATAATAATATACAGCAAATGATATATATTAGCAAGACTAAATTTATGCACAATATATTTATAAATATGCACGATAGATGTATAAAATTAACAAATTCAATAATTGCCCTGAATAAATATACACATTTTTTGAGCAAATATTCAACAAAATGCTTTACCTTCTATATAAAATGTAGTATAGTATTATGCGTGGTAAAGTGCAATACCAGATAACAACTATATGTAACTCCCCGGCGCTAAGAATGCGCCTAAGGAGTTCATATAGTTGTTATCCTGCAAGAATACTTATTACGATTATAACAATACATAACTCCACGGCACTAAGAATGTGCCTTAGGAGTTTGTATTGTTATAATCTTACGCGAGTACTAACTACGATTACAACAATACATTTACAAGGAGAATAGATATGATTAAAGCAGGAATAATTGGGTCTACAGGCTATGCGGGTAATGAGCTGGTTAGGTTATTGATGGGACATCCTCAGGTTGAGGTTGTCTGGTACGGCTCTCGTAGTTATGTGGATGAGAAATATGCCAATATATATAGAAATATGTTCAAGCTTATTGAGGATAAATGCTTAGATGATAACATTGAGAAATTGTCTAAGGAGGTTGATGTAATATTTACAGCCACACCTCAGGGATATCTTGCAGGTGTTCTTACAGAGGATATCCTGTCTAATACCAAGGTGATTGACTTAAGCGCTGATTATCGTATTAAGGATGTTGCCACTTATGAGAAATGGTATGGAATCACACATAAGAGCCCTCAGTTTATAGAGGAGGCTGTATATGGTCTGTGCGAGATTAATAGAGATAAGGTTAAGGGAGCAAGACTGATTGCTAATCCTGGATGCTATACAACCTGCTCTATTCTTACAGCATATCCACTTGTAAGAGACGGGCTTATTGATGTTGATACCCTGATAGTTGATGCGAAGTCTGGAACATCTGGCGCAGGTCGTGGTGCCAAGGTTGCCAATCTCTACTGCGAGGTTAATGAGAATATTAAGGCTTATGGTGTTGCAAGTCACAGACATACACCTGAGATTGAAGAGCAGCTAGGCTATGCCTGCGGTGGAGATGTTGTGATTAATTTCACACCTCATCTTATTCCTATGAATCGTGGAATTCTTGCAACAGAATATGCATCACTTAAGAAGGTTAACCTGCCTGATGGAAGCGTAGGTTATCCTGATGAAGATATGATTAGGGATTGTTATAAGAAATATTATAAGGACGAATATTTCATTCGACTCCTTGACAAAGGAATGAACCCAGAGACAAGATGGGTTGAAGGAAGTAACTTTGTGGATATTAATTTTGTAATTGATGAGAGGACACATCGGGTGATAATGATGGGAGCTCTTGATAATATCTGTAAGGGAGCTGCTGGACAGGCAGTACAGAATATGAATATTTTATTTGGATTTAAGGAGCAAGAGGGACTCGAGTTAGTTCCTATGTGTTAGGAGAGTAAGATGGAAGGTGTAACACTTCGTGCAATGACTAAGGAAGATTATGAAGGAGCCTATAAGCTATGGGAGACAATACATGGCTTTGGTCTTCTGTCTGTTGATGATAAAGAAGAGAGAATTCATGCTTTTATTGATAGAAATCCTGGTCTTTCTGTTGTTGCTGTAAAAGATAATGAAATAGTTGGTACAATTCTATGTGGTCATGATGGTCGTAAAGGATGCTTTTATCATGTATGTGTAAGGGAGGACTTGAGACGACAGGGAATAGGTAAGGCTATGTCTGTTGCATGCATGAGAGCCCTTAAGGATGAAGGAATTAATTGTGTATCACTGAATTCATTTAAGAGGAATAATCTTGGTAATAGTTTCTGGAGTGGCGAGGGCTACAAGTTAAGAGACGATTATAATATGTATGATTTCCTCCTTAATGAAGAGAATATTACTAAGTTTAATTCCTAAGGAGTTCTTGCAGAAAATATGCATGCGACATACATATTTCCTACAAGCAACTCCCTCCCTCATGAAGAAAATCGGTCGAGAGTTCTTGTAGAAAATATGTGATATGACTAAACAATTACTGAAAGGAAACAAACTACTATGAAAATAATAGATGGAGGCGTGACGGCGCCACAGGGTTTTAAGGCGGCAAGCTGCGCTGCTAATATAAAATACGAAAACAGGGAGGATATGGCACTTATCTATTCTGAGGATGTCTGCAAGGTTGCAGGAACATTTACAAGGAATGTGGTTAAGGCGGCTCCTGTAATATGGGATAGGAATATTGTTAATAACAACATAGGTGTTCAGGCTATTGTTGTTAATTCTGGAATTGCTAATGCATGTACTGGCGACGAAGGAATAAGCATGTGCATTAAGACAGCCCAGGCTGCGTCAAGTGCGCTTCACATTCCTTACGAGGGTGTGCTCGTTGCATCCACTGGCGTAATCGGTATGCAAATTCCTATGGACAAGATTAAGAACGGAATTAATGATATGGTGCCAAAGCTGTCCTATGATAATGATGCAGCCAATGGTGCTGCCAAGGCTATAATGACAACTGACACAATTCCTAAGGAAGCTGCTGTGTCTGTTGAAATCGGCGGTAAGGAAGTTGTGATTGGAGGCATGTCCAAGGGAAGCGGCATGATTCATCCTAATATGTGTACCATGCTTGCTTTTGTTAGTAGCGATGTTAACATATCCGAGGAAATGCTGGGTAAGGCCCTAAGCATTGTAGTGGAAGATACATACAATATGATTAGTGTTGATGGAGATACATCCACCAATGATACTTGCCTTTTACTTGCCAACGGCAGGGCCGGTAATGATATTATTGATAGTGAAGGTCCTGACTTTGACGCATTTACTGAGGCATTGTTCGAGGTCAATCGCACCCTTGCCAAGATGATGGCAGGTGACGGCGAAGGAGCTAACGCTTTATTCGAAGTTAAGGTTGTTGGTGCTGATAATGTGGCAAATGCTAAGACCTTAGCCAAGTCTGTTGTCACATCATCACTGACGAAGGCAGCAATATACGGCCACGACGCTAACTGGGGACGAATCCTTTGTGCTCTAGGTTATGCAGGAGTTGATTTTGACCCTGAAAATGTTGACTTGTATTTTGAAAGTAAAGCAGGTAAACTTCAGATTGTATCTAAGGGAGTATCAACTGGATATAGTGAAGAGGAAGCAACTAAGATATTATCGGAGGATGCTGTAACAGCAATATGTGATATGCATATGGGTGATGCTAAGGCTACTGCATGGGGCTGTGACCTTACACATGAATATGTTAGCATTAATGCAGATTACAGGTCTTAGTTTATAGAGAAAGGATTATGTGAAATGGACGATAAGAACATGGAAAGTGTATTAGAAAAAGCAGCAGTGCTTGTTGAGGCACTTCCTTACATACAGAGATTTAACAGGAAGATAATTGTTGTAAAGTATGGCGGCAGTGCCATGCTTGATGAAGAATTAAAGCAGCATGTTATTCAGGATGTTACTCTGCTTAAGCTAGTTGGATTTAAGCCTATTATTGTTCATGGCGGTGGCAAGGACATTAGTAAATGGGTTGAGAAAAGTGGACAGACACCAGAGTTCGTTAACGGCTTAAGGAAGACTGATGCTAATACTATGGAGATTGCTGAGATGGTGCTCAACAGAGTTAACAAGTCTCTTGTATCTCTGGTTCAGGAATTAGGTGTTAATGCCATTGGAATAAGTGGTAAGGATGGCAACCTTCTTACTGTTAAGAAGAAGCTGTCTGATGGCAAGGACATAGGCTATGTTGGTGAGATTTCCAAGGTTAATCCTAAGATAATATTTGATATGCTAGAGAAGGATTTCCTTCCAATAGTATGTCCGATTGGTCTTGATGAGAATTTCGATACATATAATATTAATGCTGATGATGCAGCCTGCGCCATTGCCAAGGCTGTTGAGGCTGAAAAGCTCGCATTTCTTACAGACACATCTGGTGTGTGCAGAAATCCTGAGGATGAGAGTACATTAATATCTGAGCTTACTATTAGTGAGGCCAGACTTCTTATTGAGGATGGAACTATTAAGGGTGGTATGATTCCTAAGATGAGAAGCTGTATGGATGCTATTGAAGAAGGTGTTGGCAGAGTGCATATTCTTGATGGAAGAGTGGCGCATTGCCTGCTTCTTGAGATATTTACTAATAAAGGAATTGGAACTGCTATTCTTAATGATAATGCAGACAGATACTATAATGTGTAAGAGAGGATAATCATTATGAATAAACAAGAGATAATAGATGTAACAGAAGAAAATTGCTTCCACGTATATAACCGTTTTGACGTTGTGTTTGAGAAGGGGGAGGGTGTTACACTTTATGATACAGATGGCAAGGAGTATCTTGACTTCGCATCAGGTATTGGAGTTATGGCTCTAGGCTATAACAATAAGGATTTCAACGATGCTATTAAGGCTCAGGTTGATAAGCTGTATCATACATCTAACCTATATTATCATCCATCACTTGCTAACGCATCCAAGGCACTTTGCAAGGTGAGTGGAATGGATAAAGCATTTTTTACAAACTCAGGTGCTGAGGCAGTAGAGGGTGCAATTAAGACTGCGAAGAAGTATGCATATAACAAGAGTGGTCATAATGGATATGGCATTGTTGCCATGGAGAGTTCATTTCATGGAAGGACAGTTGGAGCCCTTTCAGTAACTGGAACTGAGAGCTACCGTAATCCATTCTATCCACTTATGGATAAGGTTACATTTGCCAAATTCAACGACTACGCTTCAGTTGAAGCTGCAGTTGATGATGATACATGCGCAATTATAATTGAGCCTGTTCAGGGCGAGGGTGGAGTTACACCTGCGAAGAAGGAATTCCTAGAGAATGTAAGGAAGCTATGTGACAGTAAGGACATTCTTCTAATATTTGATGAGATTCAGTGTGGCATGTGTCGTACGGGGAATGTCTATGCCTATATGGGATATGATGTTAAGCCTGACATTTTGCTGACAGCCAAGGCACTGGGTGGCGGACTTCCAATTGGCGCATTTCTTGTAACTGACAAGGTGGCCAAGAGTAGTCTTACACCTGGTGATCATGGCACAACCTACGGTGGCAATCCACTATGCTGTGCGGCGGTTGAAGCGTCAATTGATATTATGAATAAGAACAATGTTCTTGAAAATGTTAATGAACTTACTCCTTACCTAGAGTCGAAGTTAGATGATGTTGTATCATCCTGTGATAAGGCTTTATCACATCGTGGCAAAGGCTTTATGCAGGGCGTTGTATTAGATGAGAGCATTAAGGCAGGAGATGTTGTGAAGGAATGCCTAAGCAGAGGTCTTGTGGTTCTTTCTGCTGGTGGAAATGTTCTTCGTCTTCTTCCGCCTCTTGTAATAAGCAAGGCTGATATTGACAAGGCAGTTGATATTATTATAGATGTTCTATCATAGGATTGGCCCTAAATCATATAAAGGAACAAGATACGTTGGAAACAATAAATAGAATTTTAGAAATAATAGATGGATTTGTATGGGGTGTCCCTTTAATAGTACTTATCCTGGCGGGAGGTTTGCTGCTTACAATAAGAACAGGCGTAATTCAGTTAAGGAAGCTACCACTTGCTCTTAAGTGGATATTTGAGAAAGAAAACAATGGTGATGAAAAGGGTGAAGTGTCAAGCTTTGGTGCCTTAATGACTGCTTTGTCTGCCACAGTTGGAACTGGTAATATCGTAGGTGTTGCAACAGCTGTATCAACTGGTGGTCCAGGTGCACTGTTTTGGATGGTGGTTACTGCATTTATTGGAATGGCAACAAAGTATTCTGAAGGATTTCTCGCCATAAGATTTAGAGATTTTGACGCTGATGGCAAAGCCCTTGGCGGTCCCTTTATGTACATTGAGAAGGGAATGGGCCCTAGGTGGAAATGGCTTGCAAGAGTTTTTGCATTCTTTGGTGCATGTGTAGGACTATTTGGTATAGGAACATTTACACAGGTTAATGGAATTAATCTTGCGATTAATGATTTCTTCAATAGAGATAATTCAACACCAATAACAATTCCAGGAATTGGTTCCTTCAGCATCTATACTGTTGTAACATCAGTAGTTATTGCAGTTGTGGTAGGTCTCATAATATTTGGGGGAATTAAGAGAATAACTAAGGTTTCTTCTGTCGTTGTGCCAATTATGTTCGTGATATATCTTGGAATGTGCATTGGCCTTATAATATTCAATATTACTGAGGTGCCTAGAGCAATTGCAATTATTGTTGAGGCTGCATTTGACCCTATGGCTGTTACAGGAGGACTGGTTGGCTCATTCTTCGTTGCAATGCAAAAGGGTATGGCAAGAGGAATATTCTCTAATGAGGCAGGACTCGGTTCTGCACCAATCGCTGCAGCTGCGGCTAAGACAAATCAACCTGTTCGTCAGGGTCTCGTGTCTATGACAGGTACATTTTTCGACACTATTATAATATGTAGTATGACAGGGATTTGTATTGTCCTAACAGGTGCATGGCAAATGGAAGGCTTAGAGGGGGTTCAGATTACAACATACGCCTTCCAGACAGGCCTTCCTCTTAATGATGATGTGACAGCATTTCTCTTAATGACATGTCTGACCATTTTCGCATTTACATCAATTCTAGGCTGGAACTATTACGCTGAAAGATGTATGATGTATCTTCATCCTGACAAACCATGGGTTGTTACAACATTCAAAATCCTATATATAATCGCAGTATTCATTGGTCCATATATGACTGTATCTGCAGTGTGGACCATTGCCGATATCTTCAACGGCCTAATGGCGATTCCGAATATGATTGCCATCTTCGCGCTCTCTGGCATCATCGCCAAGGAGACAAGGCAGTTCTTTTTGGAGAGGAAAAGTTGACAGTCACATCCTTCCTTGACTTAATTCCCCGTTATATATAGAATAGTAATGTAGTTTTTTGATTGATAATTACATTTACATAAGGGGGATAGGTTAATGGGCAAATTGTTTAAGGCATTAACAGGAATTGCTACTGTTGCAGCAGCTGGTGTTGCAGCAAAATTATGTTACGATTATTTTAAGGAAAAACAATATAGCGATTTATTGTCGCCAGAATTCTTCGATGATATAGAAGATGATTTCAAGGAATTTGATGATGATTTCTTCAATGAAGAGATAACTGTTCCTAAGAAAGCTGCGCCAGCGAAGAATGAATCAGCTCCTGCAAAGAAGGAAGCTTCAGCAGCACCTAAGGCTTCAGCAGCACCTAAGGCAGTAGCGCCAGCAAAGAAAGCAGAGCCTAAGAAGGCTACAGCAACTAAGAAAGCTACAGCGACTAAGAAGGCGCCAGCTAAGAAGGTAGCTTCATCACTTTCATGCCAGGATGTAATTGATTGCGTGGCTGATGTATTAGAAGTATCTTCAGAAGACATCTTATCTAAGTCTAGAAAAGCAGATGTTGCTAATGCAAGAAGAATTGCCATCTATGTATGTGCTAATGAGCTTAAGGCCAGCAACGCTACAATCTGTGAAGAGTTCGGTGGAATTGGTTCTACGTCTGTAACAAATGCTAAGAAGAGCATCGCCGACAAGATCAAGGAAGATGATGAACTTGTAGCAGATGTTGAGGACGTTAAGGCAGCACTTAAGGGTTTGGAGAATTCACTTAACAGGTAAGTTTGATGATAGAAGGATACGCATTAGAGAATTTATTAATAACAGTGCTATTAACAGGAACGATTACTCTTGTAATCGTTCTTCTTTTAATGCTAATTAGAAAGAAGACGAAGGTTAATGAAGAAGTGTTTCGCAAGCTAATGCATTTTACAGCAATAGCCATGACACCACTATGCCTTTATTTTGCTATTGATTTCTATATAGCAGCATTTTCATTATTTATATTCGCCATAGGAGCGAATATAGGTCTTCGACTAATAAGTAAGGTAAAAGGATACACTGACTTCTTCGTTGAACGAACTGACGGAGAAATAAGAAAAAGCTTTATACAGTATTGTTGCCTACAGGCTTGCATCATTATTGTATGCGGAGTTTATGGCGATATTGGAATAGTATGTATTGAGCTATTAGTATGGGCACTAGGTGATGCGGCGGCTGCCCTGATTGGTAAGAAATTAGGCAAGAAGCATTTTCGCATTGCGAATAATGATAAGACTTATGCTGGAAGTATAGCTATGTTTATTGTAGCATTTGCAGTATCAATAATTGCAATGCTCGTGTTATATGACTATTCGGTTCTAAGAGTCATGCTACAGTCTCTTGTAATAGCAGTTGTTGCAACATTTGTCGAACTTGTTTCTAAGGGAAGCATAGATACAGTGACAATTCCTGTAAGCGTAACCCTCATATGTATGATATCTAGTGCTATATGCAAGTAGCTTCCACTATATATTGCGCTGGCATAGGTTTTTATATAAAGTTCACAAAAACTTCACATTTATTTTATACATAAAATATGCTTGTAACTGCCCCTAACTAATGATAAAATGGAAGAAACTGTGGAAACTAAAATCGTTTCCATATTAAAAGCAGAACTATTTGCCTGGGAGGTATGAAATGACAATAGATAACAAGGCTAGGATATTAGAAGGGGCTTTGAATGTGTATAAGACCAAGGGAGTTAAGTTCACTATGGATGACCTTGCCAACGAACTTGGTATGAGTAAGAAGACAATTTACACTGTCTTCCCTGACAAGGGTACACTATTATATGAAGTGGTTGATTACACATTTGACTCTGTTAACGAATTACAAAGTAAGGTTGTAAATGACCCAGAGCTTTCATTAATCGAGAAGCTTAAGACCATATTAGGCGTTCTTCCTGATGCTTATGTTGGCGTTGACTTCACCCAGTTGTATGTGCTTAAGGGCAAATACCCTAAGGCATACGCAAGGTTATATGAGCGCTTGGAGAATGGCTGGGAGCAGACCTTAGAGCTGATGGATGAAGGCGTTAAGCAAGGTCTTATTAAGGATGTTAACAGGGTTATATTCCAGTTAGCTCACGAGGCGACTTTGGAGAGATTTCTTATGGGCGATGAGCTTCAGAAGAATAAGATTACTTACGAGGAAGCGCTAAGAGAGCTTGTTAATATTCTGACTGAAGGTATTATAGTTAAAGAATAATTAAGTATAGGGGTGGATATTATGTCGAAGATTTTTCTAGATAAGAATTGGTTGTTTTCTGAAGAATTCAAAGAGGAGTACATCTCCTCTGCCATAACTGATGGCCAGGTTGTTAATGTGCCTCATACTGTTAAGGAAGTGGCATATAACTATTTTGATGAGCACGATTATCAAATGGTAAGCTGCTATCAGAAGAATATCAAGTATGACAAGGCTTGGAAGGGTAAGAATCTATATCTTGTCTTCGAGGCGGTTGGTCACAAGGCAGACATCTATATTAATGGTGAGCATAAGAAATGTCATAAGAATGGTTATAACGCATTTTCCATAGACGTTACTGAGTTGCTTAGCGAAGGAGATAACCTTGTTACTGTAAAATGTGATTCTAACGAGAATATCAATCAGCCTCCGTTTGGTTATGTTATTGATTACATGACATTCGGCGGTATCTATAGAGATGTATATCTTGAGGTTAAGGAGCCTGTTCATATTATTAGCTGTTTCTATCAGCCTGCACCACTTGCAGCCAATACTGATAAGAAGAGCAGGAAAGAAATTGCCAAGATGACAGTGGCAGGTCACCTTAAGACAGAATACAAAGTATCTGAAGAAGCTAAGGACGCAATTAAGAATAACGAGCTTGTTGTTAAGCAGTATCTTGATGATAAGCCAATATTAGAGCTTCCACTTGACCTTCAGCTAGAGACAACAGTTCCTCTGTCAGAGGTTAAGCTGTGGGACATTGAATCACCTACATTATATACTGTTAGAACTGAGCTTGTTCATAACGGAAATGTTGTTGATGTTAATGAAGAGACAATTGGATTTAGAGAGATTGCATTCAAGTCAGAGGGATTTTATCTTAACGGAAGACGTGTCCTAATAAGAGGACTTAACCGTCATCAGAGTTATCCTTATGTTGGATATGCTATGCCTGAATCTATGCAGAGAGAAGATGCTAAGATTCTTAAGAATGAATTAGGAGTTAATACAGTAAGAACTTCTCACTATTCACAGTCAAGATACTTTATGAATGAATGTGATAAATTAGGACTTCTTGTTGTAACAGAATTCCCAGGATGGCAGCATATCGGTGATGAGGAATGGAAGCTTCTTGCATGCAAAAATGTTAAGGAGATGATTAAGGAATTTCGTAATCATCCATCAATTATTCTCTGGGGAGTTAGAATTAACGAATCAGAGGATGATGAAGAATTCTACAAGAGAACTAACAAGATAGCACATCATTATGATCCTACCCGTCCAACAGGTGGTACTAAGGCAGGAACTAAGATGCAGACATTTGAAGATGTATATGCATATAATGATTTCATTCATAGTGGAAGCAATGAAGGCTGTCACAAGAAGAAGGACGTTGTTCCTAAGGAGAAGGCTGATATGCCTTATCTTGTAACAGAGTATAATGGCCATATGTTCCCAACTAAGAATTATGATACAGAGGAGCATAGAAGAGACCACATGCTTCGTCATGCCAAGGTTATGAATGACATTGCTGGAGAAAGCGGTGTATCAGGTGCAATCGGCTGGTGTATGTTCGATTACAACACTCATAAGGACTTTGGTTCTGGAGACAGAATTTGCTATCACGGTGTATGCGATATGTTCCGCAATCCTAAGATGGCTGCAAATGTGTACTCAAGTGAGTCAGATGATATTGATGTATTAGAGCTTGCTTCTACAATGGATGTAGGTGAGCATCCTGCATGTAACAGAGGTAGGACATATATTTTAAGTAATATGGATACAGTTAAGATGTATAAGAACGACAAGCTGCTACGTGAGTATACATCTAAGGATTCAGAATATAGTAATCTTAAGCATGGCCCAATTTTAATGGACACATTTGTGGTGCTTGATGATATAATTAAGGGTGAGGGTTATTCTAAGGACCACGCCAAGGCAGTAGCTGACCTTCTTAACTGGGCAGCACTTAATGGCTGGGATGACCTTATGAATTTCAAGGTTGCTAAGATGGCAATTCCTCTTGTTATGAAATACCACATGGACCCAGGACAGGCTGTTCCACTATTCCAAAGATACGTAGGAGACTGGGGTGGTGAGTCCGCAGAGTACAAGCTAGAAGGCTATAAGAAGGGCAAGCTTGTTAAGACTCAGATTGTGGGCACAGTACAGGATGTAAGCTTAGAGACAACTGTATCTAACGATTTGTTAGTAGAAGATATAACATACGATGTGGCTTCAGTTAGAATAAGAGCAGTTGACCAGTATGGTAATCTTGTTCCATTCTTCCAGGAAGCAGTTGTAGCACTTACAGAAGGACCAATTGATTTGATTGGACCTGAGATAATTCCACTTCGTGGTGGAATGGCAGGACTTTACGTTAGAACTAAGGGCGAAGGCGGCAAGGCCAAGATTACCCTTAAGGCAACTAATGTGAAGGAAAGCGTAACAATTCCTTTAGAGGTAGTTGTTAAGAAATAAGGTTATAAGATGTAACATCTATAACATACATTTATCAATAATTAAGTAAAGGGGATTTGATATGGACAGAGCAAAAGTTATATTTGGAAATGTGATGCCTGACAGCACCTACAGGAAGGCATGCAATGGCAAGAAGAAGAATGCCAAGAAATGGAATTATGATGAGAATAAGTCATATTCTACAGTTATTCAGAAGAACCCATACATTGGTGATTCTCTAGATGTTGACAACATTCTTGTAGGTGAGCTTGACACTAATAATCATTATGATAAGGAATTACCTACTACAACAGAATTCGATATGGATAAAGGTATTATTGTAGGTAATATTCGTATGGGATTCGGACATTATAGAATATCAATGGCTATGGCAAGCTGTGCTAAGTCAATGGGCTACAAGCCATATTGGATGGACCTTAATTCATATAACGAGACACCATGTACTAAGATAATTGCAGCTTCTAATGAGCTTTATTCTCTTGGATCACGCTGGTCTAAGAATCCTATTTTCAACAAGTTAGTATGGGAGCCAGTTAACTATGAGACATTCCGTCAGTTAGCATATAACTGTAGTGATCAGAAAAATGCTGAGATTATGGCTCAGGTATATAATAACGTTCCTAAGGATATGCCTGTAATTGGAACACATGCATGGCCAGCACAGGCAGCAGTTGCAGCAGGAATGAAGTATGTAGTTAATGCTATTCCAGACAACTGGCCAATGGCATTACATTTCTCAGAGGGAGCAGTTCACGCTATTCAGTGTAAGAACGCTTACATGGGTTACAGAATCTGTAATGGAATGCAGAAGAAAAAGGTATGTAGTCCAATGCCTAACGACGCACTTGTATATACAGGTCACTATATTGACCACGAGCTTGTATCTAATATCGAAGCTGACTGTGATGCTCGTATGGCTCGTAAGGCTAACGGCAAGGCTACAAGATACTTACTTACAATCGGTGGAGCAGGTGCACAAAGAGAATTATTTGCACCAATCATTCAGCACCTTATGCCTGAGATTAAGGAAGGTAAAGCAGTTATCTACCTTAACATCGGTGATTATAAGGAAGTATGGGATTGGATGAAGCAGGAGATTCAGGGAATTGCAGATGTTGCAACAGAGCATATGGACAATTGGTCTGAGACAGAAAAGTTCTGCGAGAGTGCTCTTGATCCTAATACTGATGTAAGTGGTGTACATGTATTCTGGCATAAGAACATCTTTGAAGCAGTTTATGCTACTAACCTTCTTATGAGAAGCTGTGATGTTCTTGCTACAAAGCCATCTGAGCTTGCATTCTACCCAGTACCTAAGCTATTCATCAGACGTGTTGGTAAGCACGAGATGTGGGGTGCTATCCACTCTGCAGAGATTGGCGATGGAACATTAGAGTGTAGAGATGTTCCACACATTTTACAGATGGTAGATATGTTCCAGAAGGACGACCATCTTCTTGGTGAAATGTGCGAAGCTATCAAGGAGAATAAGAAAGTTGGAATCTATGACGGCGCATATAAGGTTGTTGAGATTGCAATGGGACTTAAGAACAAATAAGTTGTTGGTAAAAATACACTAAAAGAGTGTGTACAAATTGTGAACAACCACAAAAATATAGGAAACTATATACTAGCCATATAGTTTCGTGTATAATGGTATATAGGCGTTATGTCTAGTGAAAAGACATTAATTATATTTTAAAGAAATGGAGAAAAACTAATGGAAACTAAGAAGCTTAGTGGCGGCGAGAAGGTCGCCTACGGTTTAGGTGCTGTCGGAAAAGATATGGTATATATGTTCTCTGCATCATATGTTCTATATTACTTCCAGGATGTAATGGGTGTTAGTGCTGTTGCAATGGGTGTTATCCTTCTGATAGCTCGTGTATTTGATGCATTTAATGATCCTATTATGGGTATTATTGTTGCTAAGACTAAGACTAAGTGGGGTAAGTTCAGACCTTGGCTTATGATTGGTACAATTACTAATGCGGTTCTGTTGATATTGATGTTCTCATGTCCGCCGGATTTGTCCGCAGGTGGCTTGATTGCATACGCTGCAGTTACATACATCATTTGGGGTGTAACATATACAATGATGGATATACCTTACTGGTCAATGATTCCTGCATTTACAAGAGCTGGTAAAGAGAGAGAAGGTCTTTCTGCACTTGCAAGATCTTGTGCTGGCGTTGGCTCTGCTCTTATCTCAGTAGTAACTGTTATGGCAGTTAAGTTCTTAGGTGGTACATTAGATAATGGTGCTACTAACGAGGTTGCTGGATATCAGAGATTTGCAATTGTTGTTGCTGCACTCTTCGTGATATTTACGACAATAATGTGTATCGTTATCAAAGAGAAGTCTAACGTTGAGATGAAGACTGCTTCGGTAGGCGATATGTTCAAGGCACTATTTAAGAATGATCAGGCTATGACAATCGTTATCTCAATTGTATGTATCAACATTGCCCTTTATATTACATCTAACCTTGTAATATATTTCTTCAAGTATGACTTTAGTCCTGCTCAATGGGAGAGTAATTATACAATATTCAATATCGCAGGTGGTGGATTCCAGATACTTGCTATGATGGTATTGTTCCCAATATTTAGAAAGTTCATGAATACTATGAAGATATTCTATGTAAGCTTCTTCATGGCTATGGCTGGATATGTAGTTCTTCTTGGACTTGCATTTACAGGAATGGATAATGTATATCTACTTCTTATCCCTGCATTCCTAATTATGTCAGCTATTGGTATGCTTAACGTAGTAGTTACCGTATTCTTAGCGAATACCTGTGATTATGGAGAACTTAAGAATCATCGAAGAGATGAGTCAGTTATCTTCTCTATGCAGACATTCGTAGTTAAGTTGGCTTCAGGTGTTGCTGCTTTCGTTGCATCACTTGTTCTTTCAATCTTCAGCATCACAGAGGATGCAGAGGGTGCTGATACAGCTAATATGGTATATCAGAGAGCATCAGATGCTTCATGTATGGGACTTAGAATGTGTATGACAATTATTCCTATTATAATCCTTATTATCGGTCTTATTGTATTCAAGGCTAAGTATAAGCTTACAGATGAGAGACTTGATGAGATTACTAAGGAATTAGATGCTCGTCATGCAGCTGAGGGTAATGTATCTGAGGATGCTAACAAATCAGCAGAAGCTTAATATATTTGATAAGTGAAATGTTTTTAAGGCGTTGTAGCTAAGGCTACGGCGCCTTTTTGATATTATTAATAATTGTATATTTAAGGGTTGACATAATAGGAGAGTATGGTATTATTATATTAACGTATGAACAGTTATTCATATATTGAATTATTTTATTTGGAGGATATATTTATGAAGAAGACTTATAAGATTGAAGTAGACTGTGCTAACTGCGCTAACAAGATGGAAGAGGCTGCTAAGAATACTGATGGTGTTAAGGACTGTGTTGTTAACTATATGACACTTAAGATGAAGGTGGAGTTTGATGATGGTGCTGATGTTGATAGTGTAATGCAGAATGTTCTTACTAATTGTAAAAAGGTAGAAGATGAGTGTGAGATTTACTTGTAATCCTATATAGATGCTAAGTATTAAATATACATCCATCACTGATAGTATGCGATTTTGATTAGAAGTAAAATTGATTGTGTGTACTACTGATATGATGTGATTCTTATATGATGCTAAGTATTAAAGAATACATTCATCACATTAGTGCAAGATTAGAAGATATTAGTGATTGATTAAGTAAGGGGAATTTTTGACAGGGATGTCAAAAATAGCGACAACTGAGCCTGGATGGCGAATTTGTCGCGGTCCCCGACATAATGTTATATTTAATAACACATCAATCACTTATATATTCTTATCGAAGCACTACCAGTGATGAATGTAGATTTAATACTTAGCATCACAATAGAACCACAACACACAATAGAACCACACCACACAATAGAACCACACCATACATTAGAAAGGGACTTAATATGAACAAGAAGCAAAAGACTAAGCTAATTAGAATAATAGTTACAGCTGTCCTATTAATTGGACTGTATATTGTAATAGAATCTGGCTGGGTGCTGCCAGAGGATTTTCTTAATCCATGGATAGAACGGCTTATATTCTTAGTGCCGTATGTACTTATTGCCTACGACATTATTATGAAGTCTGTGAAAGGTATTGCCAAGGGGCAGTTCTTAGATGAGAATTTCTTAATGGCAGTAGCGTCTCTTGGAGCATTTGCCTTAGGTGAATGTATGGAAGGTGTGGCAGTTGTATTGTTCTATCAGATTGGTGAATTGTTCGAGAGCTACGCCATTGGTAAGAGCCGTAAGAATATATCTGATCTTATGGATATAACAGAGGATGTGGCATATCTTGTCGATGGTGATGAGGTTGTTCAGGTTGACTCGGATGAGGTTGAGATAGGCTCAATAATTGAGGTTAAGCCTGGCGACAAGGTTCCTATAGATGGAGAAATTGTAGAGGGATCTAGTGTCCTTGACAGTGCTGCTCTAACAGGTGAGAGTAAGCCAATTGATGTAACAGTTGGTGACAGCGTACTTAGCGGAACAATTAATATGTCTTCTGTTATAAGGATTAAGACAACGGCTGAATTTGGCGAGTCTACAGCTTCTAAGATTATGGACCTTGTAGAATCTGCAAGCTCTAACAAGGCTCACTCTGAGAACTTCATATCCAAGTTCGCAAGATACTATACTCCAATTGTGTGTGGTCTGGCTTTGATCCTTGCCATAGTTCCACCACTTGTTAGTGGACTTATTCTTCATGATGGATACACATTTTCAACATGGATATATCGAGCACTTACATTCCTTGTAATTAGCTGCCCATGTGCACTTGTTATATCCATTCCTCTTAGCTTCTTCGCAGGAATCGGTGGCGCAAGCTCTAAGGGTGTAATGATTAAGGGTTCTAATTATCTAGAGGAGCTTAGCAAGGTTGAGACTGTATTCTTCGACAAGACTGGAACTCTCACTAAGGGTAATTTCACTGTAACAAATGTTAATTCCAAGATGGATTCTGATTCCGCTAAGTCTGAGGATACGCAGTACAACGAATATGGTTTGTTAAAATACGCTTCTTCGGCAGAGTATTATACAAATCATCCAATTGGACTTAGCCTGGTAAATGCTTACACTGGCAAGAACAATCCTGATATGGCAACAAAAGAAATAATCAAGCCTGATAACGTTGAGCAAATTAGTGGTCAGGGAATTGTTGCAATGATTGAAGGCAAAGAAGTTGCAGTTGGTAATATTCTTCTAATGAAGAATAAATGTAATGCATTTAACGAGGAGGCTGACAAAGCAACTGAGATTGGAACAATAGTATATGTAAGTATTGATGGAATATTTGCAGGATATATCGTTATAAATGATGAGATTAAGGAAGATAGTGCTGATGCCATTGCAGCCCTTTATGACTGTGGCGTTAAGGATACAGGAATTCTTACAGGAGATAATGAAGATGTGGCAGGTGACATCGCAGCTAAGATTGGCCTGACTAAAGTTCGAGCAAAGCTTCTTCCTCAGGATAAGGTTAAGGCTGTTGAGGATGAGATTAACACTGGCGCCAAGGTGGCATTTGTCGGAGATGGAATCAATGATGCCCCTGTTATTATGAGAGCTGATGTGGGAATTGCAATGGGAGCGCTTGGCTCTGATGCGGCTATTGAAGCAAGTGACGTAGTGCTTATGGATGATAATCCTAAGAAAGTATCTCTTGCTATTAGATTAGCTAAGAAATGCATGAGAATCGTATATGAGAATATTTATTTTTCAATCGGAATCAAGATGCTTGTGCTTGTACTTGGAGCACTGGGAATTGCATCTATGTGGATGGCAATATTTGCAGATGTAGGTGTTATGATACTTGCTGTTCTTAACGCAGTTAGATGTCTAAGGATTAAGCAATAAGAGGAGTTAGATATGAGTAAAGAACTAGATATGCCAAGTGATGAGCTGTTAATAGATCTGGCGGATTTGTATAAGGTGTTCGGGGATTATTCCAGAGTGAGAATAATGTATATACTCCTACAGGAGGAGCTATGTGTACAGGATATTGCCACTTCTCTTGACATGACACAGTCGGCTGTATCTCATCAGCTTAAGATATTGAAGCAGAACAAGCTGGTGCATGCCAGAAGAGAAGGCAAGTCCATATATTATTCTCTTGCTGATGAACATGTTAGCAACATTCTTGATATGGGAAGAGAACATTTGGAGGAATAGGATGATTCGTCTGGACAGATTCCTGGCAAATGCTAATGTTGGCACTAGAAGTCAGGTTAAGAAGTTAATAAAAAGCGGCGCTGTTACGGTTGATGGTTCGGTATGCACTAATGGCAGCGCCAAAATAGATGAAAACTCATGTATAACATGCCAAGGGAAGAATATTGTTCCCTTGGCTAATTGTGTGTATATGCTTAATAAGCCTGCGGGAGTAGTAAGCGCCACAACAGACGGCGTCGATAGGACTGTTGTGGAGTTATTAAAGAATGAAGGGCGTGATGACATATTTCCCATAGGTCGACTTGACAAGGATACTGAAGGGATTCTTCTTATAACAAATGATGGGGCGCTTAGCCACAACCTGTTATCTCCCAGACGGCATGTGGATAAGACTTATCTATGTGTAACCAATAAGCCTCTTACTAACGAAGAGCTTCGCTTGATGGAAGAGGGAATCGACATTGGTGATGATAAGATAACGAAGCCTTGTAAGATTAGTAAGACCACTCTTATGGAGGCATGTAATACATACAATATTGCTATGGGAAATGTGGTGTCTTTATTCGAACGAATAGATAAGCTTTCGGATTATACAGCTGACTCAGTTTATTCATATTTTCTAACCATTAGTGAAGGAAGGTATCATCAGGTAAAGAGAATGTTTTCACATTTTGGAGGGGGAATACTTTATCTTAACAGGGTCGAATTCGCCGGATTACGACTTGATAAGGACTTGGGGCCTGGAGAATTCAGGCTGCTTACTGATGAAGAGATGAAGCTGATTGCAGGGTGATTTATTTTTTCTTAACATTTTACATATTAT
>Ga0256404_1003501_pt1 | contig 31775 bp, 32 predicted proteins | sample RumenRJG_01DNA_FD_185990 | JGI IMG/M metagenome (GOLD analysis project Ga0256404, IMG submission 185990) | Bovine rumen microbial communities from Lethbridge, Alberta, Canada - RJG_01 | ecosystem: Host-associated > Mammals > Digestive system > Stomach > Rumen | place: Canada: Alberta | collected...
ATTTATTCTGTCAACACAAACAAGTCGGTGTTGTCTTTTATTAAAATATAGATTTCGCCAAATGTTTTCAACATCATTCTTTGGTAGCTTCCACAAAGTTGTCCTGGTTACAGTCAACAATCCATCCATGCTGATCTCATAATCAGGAACCTCACAGCTGTTCACTCCTTCAAATACATACATATTATCATCAACAGTGCGTAAACCATTCACAGGAAATGGTACATCCTTGGTTATTGCCTTAATGTATTTTGTGTATTCAGTCTGATTTTTTGTAGAGCATGATGCCATAAGCACAACTGCTCCCAATATAAAAATACTTTTCTTCATTTTATCTGTCATATTTATATTCATTTTTCCAAAATCACAAATTGTGACTTTGAACATTACCATATTTAACAGCATTCAAAGGTAGTGCTTTTAGCCTTTAAACTACTATCACACAACCCTTTTTTGAAAAGAACGTAAAATCAATGGTGTTATTGTGATGATTGCACTTTTATTAATCGCTTCACTTGTTGTACGGTACTTACCCCTTTACCACTCAACTTCGCCACATCCCGAATGGAATACCCCTTGCGGAGCAGACTTATTACTTCCCTATATTCGGCTTTCATCTGTTCTGCCGTTTTTACAGAGCCTACCTTGCGTACGAGTTTTCCACCTTTCTCTATATACCGCTTCCTTCCTGACTGCAATCGGAATGAGATATTATCACGTTCCAATTGCGCACAGGTCGAAAGCGTGGCTATCATTATCTGGGCAAAGAGGGACGGATATCCTTCATCGTCCAATAATGTAAGTTGTTCCTTTTGTATGTAGAGGTTAATGCCACAGTCAATGAGTTGCAGACAATGTGCCGTTAAATTTGATTTTGGTTTTGCTGCAAGAGTCAGAATATGGAAAGATACAGGAGAACCATTGGATGTAATATTCGGTAATGGTATGGGAAGAAATTTTCTCTTTAAAACCTTTGTAGAGCAAACCAATCACTCACCAAATGACTATGAGAAAGTGGATCTGACTCTATTGTTAAAGTACCATTGCAAACTGTACATGAACCAGAGGTTATTTGGAACGACAATAGTGACAAACAAGATGAACGGCTACGATAATAAGCCTGTATTGATGAAATAACACAAGGAATAAAACAATCTTGAAATCTCATGCAAGTTTTTGATTTCTTTTGCGTTTATTGAATAGTTATAACCCTTTAATATCAAGAAGCGTATGAAAATTAGAATGATTCTTATGGCATTAGCAGCTTTGCTCTGTTTGACAAGTTGTAGCGATGATGATTCTGGAATCCAGCTCACTGAAGACGAAGTAATCGGTGATATAATTACTGGTAAGCAGATTGTTATTAACACTCTTACAACCTATACCGATGGTGTCTGCAAGGTGAATGTTAATGGAGCTAAAGGTAAAGTATCCGCAACTTCTTCTGATGATAGTGTTGCCAAGGTTTCGTATTCTTCAAATGAATCAGAGAAGGAGATATACGTAAGTGGCGTTTCTGAGGGAAATGCTACTATAACCGTAACCGACTCAGACGGAAACTCTGCAATTTTAAAGGTAGAAGTTAAAAATTGGACTGCCCGTTGGAAGATATATAGAACGATGTATGTAGTAAATAGAAAATGTTTAGTTGAAGGCGTTTCTTCCGAGGATTCCGCAGCTATCGCAACCGATGCCATAGAGAACGACAAGTACTATAAATATTATACTTTCCGCAATCCTACATACAACTATTTTGGTGTTAAAACCAAAAGACTTACCATAGCTGACAGTGAAGGAAAAACACGTATGGAGGGAGTTCTTAACATCCAACAAACTGCTGATAATACAGAAGTTTGGTATTTGTTGCCTTTCAAAGATTATAGAGAAGTTGTCTTGGCTACATTCTATAGTGACGGTGAGAGTATCTTTAAAGATGTGACAGATAATTATAAGAAGACTTATCCTCACATTAAAAAGGTCGAGCTACAAGCCATTTGCGCAATAGAGGAATTGGAGCCGGACAAATAATTGATAGAAGTAAGGATTACATTTATATCGGAAGAATCGCCCCACGCAGCGGGCCGTTACTGGGTAGGTATCCAACCACTTCTTTAAAAAAGCAGCAAACTCTACAGAGTAGCTGGTACCATCCGCCACAAGAGCGGGAGAATCGAGTATGATGTTCTTTCCGTCCGCGGAAAGCCATCGGCAGCGACGCACGTGGAGAACTATCTTGTACTCCCGCACAGGGAAGTCGTCGAATTCACGTGCCTCTGTAAAACCGTTGGGCTTTAGATCATGCCATACTTCGTCACGCAAGTCTCATTCATCAAGATAGATGTGAAGAACACGAACCTCTGTGCCCGCCTCGTCCTTAATACCGAGGTCTTACTCTTTATACGGTTAATCTCAAAGCTATCGAGGATACCCTTGGGGAGCATATAGCTGACCAAAGTGGAATAATCAAACTGTGTGGGTTGCTTTTTCTTGATGCAAAGGTACAACCAATTTAGATAAAGTTACTGAAAATCCCGCAATTTACATCGAAAGCTAATCCTTTTTTACTAATTTTGCAAGGAAAAAGAAGAAACACACTGAATATGGCATTGGGAAAATGGATAGGAGGCTTTCTTGGCCTTATGGCAGGCGGCCCTTTGGGGGCTATTGCCGGCTTTGTGTTGGGCTCTCTCTTTGACAAGAGCACGGAGCCGGCAGAATATGATGAGAACAACCATCGCTATCGTTCTCAACAGCAAGCCTATGGGTCACAGACCTATGGCTCGCAGCAATCATATACCTCACAGCAACAGTTCTACGAAGGCCAGCGCAACACATTCCGTTTCTCGCTGCTCGTGCTTGCTTCATACATCATCCGGGCTGACGGCAAGGTCATGCACTCTGAGATGAACGTCGTCCGCACTTTCCTCCGCAACAACTTCGGTGAGGCTGCCGTGACTGAGGGTGAGCAGATCCTCCTCAAGCTCTTTGATCAACAGAAACGGCTCGGGATGACCGAGTTCCGCTCCGCCGTGATGAGCTCCTGCCGCCAGCTACGTCAGTATATGCCTTATGAGCAGCGCTTAGAGTTGCTCCACTTCCTCGTGCTCATAGCGCAGGCGGATGGTGTCGTGTCTTCCGGCGAGGTCAGTGCCTTGCGCGAGTGCTCGTCAGAGTTAGGTCTGGATGCCTCCGATCTCGACAGCATGCTGAACCTCAACGATGCCTCAACCTCGCTCGATGCTGCCTATAAGGTGTTAGGTGTCTCGCCCTCGGCTACCGAGGATGAGCTGAAAGCCGCTTACCGAAAGCTCGCATTGAAAAATCACCCTGACCGCGTGGCTTCCTTAGGAGAGGAAGTGAGAAAAGCTGCTGAGAAGAAGTTTCAGGAAATCAATGCTGCTAAGGAGACCATCTGGAAAGCAAGGGGGATGAGAGGATAAAAGATGAGTTTATGAGGTTTTGAGGTTATGAGTTTTTGAGATCTTGAGGTTATGAGTTTTTGAGATCTTGAGATCATGAGACCGTGAAAAGATAAAACGACAAGAGGTTGCCCTACAAGGACAACCTCTTGTCGTTTATCATTATGAATAGCCTTATTCTTCAGCCGTCTCTTCTGTCTTCTTCCTTCTTGTCGTGCGCTTACGCTTCGGTTTTGTCTCCTCCGGGGTCTCCGTTTTGATACCGGCGAGTTCCGGATCGATGAGGATACGGCCGCAATATTCGCAGACGATGATCTTCTTATGCTGCTTGATGTCGAGCTGACGCTGTGGCGGGATCTTATTGAAACAACCACCGCAGGCATCACGCTGCACATAAACGATTCCCAAGCCATTGCGCGCTGACTTACGAATACGCTTAAAGCTCTGAAGCAGACGCGGCTCGATCTTTGTCTCGAGCTCCTTGGCGCGCTCTTTCAGGTCAGCCTCTGCATCACGCGTCTCCTGCATGATATCGTCAAGCTCTGCACGCTTCGATACGAGATCAGCCTGACGGTCAGTGATCGTAGCCTGAACCTTTTCAAGATCAGCCTGACGCTCCGAAATCTTCTCGTTGGCATCCTTGATCTTCTTGTTGGCAAGCTCAATTTCGAGACTCTGGAACTCGATCTCCTTGGAGAGGTTGTCATATTCGCGGTTGTTGCGAACACTTTCAAGCTGCTGCTTATACCGATCAACACTCTGCTGATACTGTTCTATCTCGTTGCGCCGCTGAGCCACAGCACTCTGATAATCAGCAATCTCATCCTTAATCTTCTGAAGACGGGTGTTCAAGCCTGCGATCTCGTCCTCCAGATCCTGAACCTCAAGGGGAAGTTCGCCACGCAAAGCACGCTTCTCGTCGATGGACGACAGCGTCACTTGTAATTGGAAGAGCAACCTCAGCTTCTCCTCCACCGTCATCTCTGACGGGTCTTTCTTTGTTGTTGCCATAGTTTATTTTTATTATTTATTGATTCTCAAATATACAATATCGGATTGGTATTGATCTCAGACAATACGCATCTCACGCCCGGACAAGCATCCTCGATAATCTCACGGAAGATCTCATTGGTGAACTGTTCGCTCTGATAATGCCCGATAACGGCAATCTGTATGATCTGCTCCCAACCAAAATACTGGTGGTAATGCATCTCTCCTGTGAGGAACGCATCAGCTCCGGCCTTGACCGCATCGGGGAGCAGGAAGTCGCCCGCTCCTCCACAGATTGCCACCGTACGGATCGGCCGACGAAGCATCGCGTTGGCCATGACACATTCCACGTTGAACGTATGCTTCAACAGTGCGATGAAATCATCGGCAGCCATCGGTTCGTCAAAAGTCGCCACAATCCCGTCACTGCCGTGCACCGCACTGCCCCGTGCATCGCTCACCGCTTTGCTGCGCCCTATCGTGCCTGTAACCTTGGCACCCATCTTGGCAGCAATGCGATAGTTCACTCCCCCAACGGCTGCATCCATATTCGTGTGCATGGACACGACAGCAATATCATGCTTGATGGCTTTCATCACCACACGCTGTACGAAATCGCCGCCTGTAAGATGAGCTAACTTATGAAAAATGAGAGGATGATGGCTGACGATAAGATTACAGCCTTTCTCAATGGCCTCGTCGAGCACTGCCTCAGTAACGTCTAAACACAATAATGCCCCTGATACCTCGGCCTCTGTCAGTCCCACTTGCAAGCCGGCATTATCATAGTCTTCCTGCAGGGGCAAAGGCGCGAAACGTTCAAGGGCATCCACCACTTCTATTATTTTCACGCTTAAAACGATTTGGTGCAAAGATACGAAAAACGTGGCACAATCCATGTGCCACGTTCTGTTTTTTATAGTTTCTTAATAGTTAAGAACCATCTCGCCAAGAGCAGTCCCTAACCATCCTGCCTCATACGGTTATTCTTCAGGTGCCGAGAGCAGATCCTTGAAATCAGTATACCCGTTCTCCACAAGGAGGTTGTACCACTGCAGCAGTTTCTTGATGTCGCTGTCGTGCACACGGTCGCGGTCATAGTTGGGGAGCACCTCTGCGAAGTAATCGCGCAGCTCTTTCGACGAGCACTTCTTATAGTCAAGCGCAGCCTTCTTGGAACCTTCTTTCTCCCCTACGTTAGCGAGCACCTTCCAAAGAGGGATGTCGTCGGCATCCGTATACATTGCGATGTCGCCAAGGCTCGTCACACGATCTGAAGCAAAGACCGGCAAACGATGATGAGTAGCATCTATCGTCTCCACGATAAGGTTCATCTTACCGCGAGAAACAAGTTTGTAAAGTCCGGGCTTACCGGAAATGGACAAAATAGTCTCCATGTTGTTATAATAATATTATTTTTGTGTTTAATAATTCTTTGATTTGATCCTCTAAGTCTCTTATCCCGTCATTGACGATGATGTAATCGCTGTGTTGCTCCACCTTCTCTTGCGGCCATTGTTTATGGATCCACTCCAAGGCCTTCTCCTCTGTGATGCCGTCACGATTCATGACCCGCTGCACACGCGTCTCCAAAGGAGCGGAGACACACACGATGAAATCGAAATCGATTCGTTTATAGAACCCACTGTCGAAGAGGATAGCGCTTTCCAACCAGCTATATCCGCTCTGGAGAAAGTCGCGGGCAATGGCCGGATGAATAAGATTGTCGACCGTAAGCTTGTTGGCCTCAGACTTTAATAAATATTGTGCAAGCACACGCTTCTGCAACACCTTATTTATATATACATCCTTCCCAACGATGTCTGTAAGATCGTGCTGAAGTGCCTCATCCGTAGCCCACAGACGTTTCGCAGCCGCATCACAGTCATAAACCTTGATGCCATACTGTTCCAGCCGCCTGCAAACGAAACTCTTGCCGCTGCCTATTCCCCCTGTTATAGCAATATGCTTCATATTTGATAAAAGGCTCACTGCTGCTCAATGAGATAATCGACCTGCATATTCTCCAACTTCGGGTTGCGTGCATACCTGGAGTTGTTGTGCAAATAAAGGCTACATTTATCAGAAGGATGGGCAGCTATCTCACGGTAATCCACATTCACCACAAAGTCGGATGGATGCACGAAACGGTAGAGATGAGAGCCCACATTATACTTCACCTTGACAGTCTGCGGGAAAGTCCTTACCACAAGGCTCTCCGGTTTGTTGATGGTTGTTATCGGCACCTCCACGCTTCCTTCCGTCAGCACATCCGGACACAGCGTGATCTTAACTTTTGAAGGCACCACCTTCGCGGAAGCAATGTCGCGCAAAGCCACCACGCGTGTCACCGTGTCGTTGAAGTTGGAGATGTCGAGATTCTCTGTCAGCACATTCTGAATCTTGTCAAGTATCTGCTTACTTGCATAGACCGTCGCATACTCCGGCACAATCTGCACATGAGCAAGGTAATAATTATCCGCGGGTGAGATGTTTCCCGACAACTCAATCTTTATCCTGCGATTCAAACCATAATTGAAGGTGAAATCCAGCTTATCATATTTCAAAGCTGTAATCGCAGTAGAGCCAAAGACTTGCTGCTTCAGCATCTTCAGCAGATCAGTAGACGGTATCTCTCCACGCCCGTTCTGCTTATCAGCATAGGCAGAGAACTTAACCATCAACGGGCGGAGCTTCTGATAAGTAGTATATACCATAATGACATACCCCTTATCCTTCAGCGACACCTTCACCGTGTCGGAAGGCTCAGAGGTTATCACCACATTCTTCGGTACTCCCGTTAAAGCCAACGGAACCTTAAACTCCACCTCGTACGTCTCATTGAGCGTCATCATCAACCAGAAGACACCACTGAGGGCTAAGAAGAAGAGGAAAATTAAAAACTCCTTGCCTGAGAAATCAGACAAGAAGGTTTTTAAGAGATGATATATACGTTTGAACGTATGCATCACGCATTATTCGGCTGTCCCTGAGTGGCATCCGCGAAGACATAACCTTTGTCCACCGTGATAACCACCCCATGAGCCACCTCCACATCAATGGTGTTCTTAGCTTGGTCGATGCGCTTCACAGTACCATAAATTCCACCGCCGGTGACGACACGGGAGCCTTCCTGAAGAGAGTTCTGGAACTCACGAATCTTCTTCTGTCTTTTCTGCTGTGGACGGACCATAAAGAAATACATGATGACGAAGATTGCAACCAGCATGAAGATCATGCCGCCGAATCCACCACCTCCTTGGGCTGCTGCCTGAGCAGCGAGAAACAATGATGTCATAAATATGATTATTAATAATTATTACTCTTTTGGCTCTTCCTGGGACGCATTGCTCTGCGGCCGTTCCTCTTCCGCCTGCTTTCCTTCAGTCTCTTCAGGTTTCGGCTTATGCACGAATCTCACGGGTCTGCCGTTACCTTCATGCTGATAGTTGCCGTTCTGATACCCGCCGTTCTGATACCCGCCGTTCTGCTGCCGTCTGTCAGCATAGTTGTTTCTCTCCGGGCGCGGGGGCATCGGCTTGAGCAGCTTGCCCGTATCGACGAGATGGCGGGCAATAGCGTCCAACATACCGTTGATATAGCCGCCACTGCGCGGGGTGCTGTAGCGCTTGGCCATATCCACATATTCGTTGATCGTGACGGAAACGGGGATGTTCGGGAAGTTGAGCAGCTCGGCAATGGCAATCTGCATGATGACGATATCCATGTAAGCCAAGCGTGAGAAGTCCCAGTTGCGCGAAGCCTCGCTCATATAGCGCTGGTATTCGTTGGCATTGAGAATAGTGGCCCGGAAGAGCTTGCGTGCAAACTCGCGGTCGTCCTCATCCTTATATTCCGGCAAGAGTTCCTGATTGCCTCTCTCCTTCGGATCAAAGCGCTTGATGGTCTTGAGCACAAAGGTATCAACCACTTCCTTGTCGTCGTTCCAGTAAAGGCTCTTCTCCTCCAACAATTGGTCAAGGTCTGCATTGTCCTCAACAAGCTGACGATAAAGTTTGCGCCACACCTCACGGTCGGCTTCATAGTCGCTCTGCGGTGAAGCCATATATTCTTTGTAAGTATCGCTCTGCTCTATCTTGTTGCAGAGGCTGCGCACGAAGTCTTTGTCATCATTCCATGACATATTCTTATCTTCGTTGAAACTGTTGAGCGCCTTGTTCTCCTGCAACTGCACAGCGAACTTATTGAAAATAAACTTTGTGGATGGTTCGTCCTTTCCTTCTCTTTTGTTACGAACGGAGAGTTGCTCGACGCGTTGCGTCTCCTCCTGAGTAACAGCAACAATGAGGTCAAGAAGATAATTGTAAAGGTCATATGCTTTGGAAAGGCTCAGCAACAACTCTTTTTCAGCGTTCTCAATGTTCTTGCTACCATTCTGGTAATAAGCATAGGTCAACTGCACTATTTTAGTGCGTATCAGCTCTCTGTTAATCATTTGTTCGTTCTTTGACAGTGCCTTGCACCGTTCTACATAGTTTTATGTTGCAAAAGTAGTAAATTATCATGTCTCAAACAAAAAATACAGCTAAATATTTGTTTTTTTTCAATTATCTTGTGCTATTAAGCGGAAAAGTCGTACCTTTGCACCGCTTTTCAGACTTGGAAAGTCTTCCCAGTGTGATGGCGAATTAAAAAAACAAGTTTAATTTAGAGTAACACATTTCAAAAATGAAGGAAATCAGTATCTCAGGTAAGAAGCGCGAAGCCCTTGGTAAGAAAGCTTCTAAGGCCCTCCGTAAGGAAGGTTTCATCCCTTGCAATCTCTATGGTGAGGCAAAAGATGCCAACGGCAAGCCCGAGGCGCTTGCTTTCGCTGCTCCGTTCAACGAGCTCCGCAAAGTGATCTACACTCCTCACATCTATGTCATCAAGATCAATATCGACGGTCAGGATCACACCGCTATCCTGAAGGAGATCCAGTTCCACCCCGTCACCGACGCTCCTCTGCACGTCGACTTCTACGAGGTCAACGACCAGAAGCCTATCACCATCGGTATTCCCGTTAAGCTCAACGGTCTGGCACAGGGTGTCCGCGACGGTGGCCGCATGAACCTCTCTATCCGCAAGATCGACGTTACGGCTCCTTATCAGCAGATCCCTGAGCACCTCGACATCGACGTGACGGGTCTGAGACTTGGCAAGAGCATCAAGGTCGGTCAGCTCTCCTTCGAGGGTCTGGAGCTCGCTACAGGCAAGGACGTTGTCGTATGCTCGGTGAAGATGACTCGTAACGCTGTGGCTTCTGACGACACAGCTGCCGCCGACGCTGACGCTGCCGCAGCTCCTGCTGCTGATGCTGCCGCTAAGTAAGCAACAAGTAAGACAAGATAAAGACAAAAGGAGAGCTGTGCACACAGAGCGCGGCTTTCCTTTTTTGTTTTATTGTTTAGCCGCGTCGCACGGCTCTTTTCTTCCTCATCATTCTTTTATTATTTCAATCTATACAATGGACAAATTTCTGATATGCGGTCTCGGGAACCCCGGCGATGAATATGCCAACACGCGTCACAACACGGGCTGGATGGCGATGGACCATTTTGCCAAGGCCACAGGTGCCGAATGGCGCGACCGTCGCTACGGTTTCGTGGCTGAGACCTCGCTCAAGGGCCGCAAGGTTTTCCTCCTCAAGCCCACCACTTTCATGAACCTCTCGGGCAACGCGGTGCGCTACTGGCTCAACGAAGAGAAGATAGACCAGTCGCGCCTCCTTGTCGTCAGCGATGATGTGGCACTGCCGCTCGGCGAGTTCCGACTGAAGGGCAGCGGAAGCAACGGAGGGCACAATGGGCTCGGACATATCATCCAGCTCATCGGCGAGAACTTCTCACGCCTGCGCATCGGCATCGGCAACGACTACCCGCGCGGGGGACAAATCGACTGGGTGCTGGGCCACTATTCGTCCGAAGACATGAAGATCCTGCAACCGACCCTCGACCTCTCCGTGGACATCATCAAGAGTTTCGTGCTGCAAGGGATCAACGAGACCATGAATCAGTACAATAAATTAGGGAAGCGTAAGAAATGAGCGAGAATACACCACACATGCCGAAGTTCGGCACCTCCGCCCGCATCGACAAATGGCTGTGGGCAGCGCGTGTGTACAAGACGCGCTCCATGGCTGTGGATGCCATCAAGAACAGCCGCGTCACCATCGACGGCACAGCCGTGAAACCCAGCCACATCATTAAAGAAGGCGATGTCATCAGCGTGCGCAAGCCTCCTGTCACCTACTCTTTCAAGGTGATTGCTTGCATCGAGACACGTGTCGGAGCCAAGCTCCTGCCCCAGGTCTATGTGAACGTGACACCGGCTGAAGAATATGAGAAACTGGAGATGAGCCGCATCAGTGGGTTCATTGACCGCCAACGCGGCACGGGGCGCCCCACGAAGAAAGAGCGCCGCCAGCTCGATGCCTTCACCGACCCGCTCATGTTCGGGTGGGACGACGATTAGACTTGCGGAGGGCGGCACAAAAAATTACCGCCTTCCGCCTTTCAACATCAGCGTCTCCGCAGCTCACTAATTTCTGAGGCACTGCGCAAGGAAGATATTCTGCGAGAAAAAGGCTGCATGATCAAAATCTGGGAGATATTATCTGCGAGAGAAGACTCTCGCAAAGGCGCTAAGAACGCAAAGATTCTTGGTCGGTCCACATGTTCTGCCGTCCAAATTCGCCACCCCAATCCTAACAACTAACAACTAACAACTAACAATAAGGTCGGAACACATGTTTGCCCAAAAACACCACCCCAAAAATAACAAATAACAAATAACAATAAGGTCGGTCAATAGGTTCCCAAAAAAATTTTGAACCTCGCGAACATTATTATATATATAATATTAATAATGTATATAATCTATTTATCTCTCTTGTTCAACGTTTCAAAATTCTTCCCCAACAGACCCGCCGCATGTATGTTCCGACCTTATTGTTAGTTGTTAGTTGTTAGTTGTTAGGATTGCGCCCACACAGGGCTGCCTCGTCGGGGCGAACAGACATGTGTTACGACCTTATTGTTATTTGTTATTTGTTATGATTGCGCACGGCAATGCGCGCCCTTGTTGAAGGAAAAAATGTTTCACGGTGATTTGCTATTCAACCGCAATCGCAGGCCGTTTGCACTGCAATCGACCCGCGATTCAACCGCAATCGCAGACCGTTTGCACTGCAATCGACCCCCTGACTTCGTCAATGCGTCACCCGAATTTACCAGCCAGCCTCGAAGAGGCTGAATGCTTCATAACCCCAGTCTAAACGAGCGAAGCGAGTGCAGACTGGGGTGTGTTGATGACAGCAAGACAGGCTGAGGACGTGCCTCGGAGAGGCACAATGCGCGAAGTGCGTAACCACGGGGCTCCGTCTTGCTACGCATCTAAGATGCATTCAGCCTCTTCGAGGCTGGCAGTAAGTTCACGACCACCCATCAACAGTCCCCAGTCTGCGCTCGCTTCGCTCGCTTAGACTGGGGTTATGAAAAATTCAGCCTCTTCGAGGCTGCCTCCACCGACGCACGACTCTCTGCTCTCTCCTCATAAGGCCGAAGGCCTCTCAGCGATCTCAGCCTCTCACACGTACCATCTCCGCGGCTCAATAAACTCTGCGGCTCTGCGTGAGAAAACAACTCCTTCTGCGCTAAACGGGCATAAGTCGTGGAAAGTCGTTGCAAAAAATATTCATGCTTTTCCTTTGCAACCTTTGCGGCTTGGTGAGAAAATATCCCCCGACAGTTGTGATTGGCGTACAGCCACAAGGACCGCACCCTGCAAATGGGCGGCCTCATGGCATGTGTCATAAAAAATTTGAAAAATATACAACCTAAATCTTGCGTATATCTGAAATTATTATTAAGTTTGCAACCAGTAACATGCGAACCATTGAATATGGGAACCATGAAATATTGAAACAATGCACTGGAAACAGACAACAGTATACAGATGGGCAAACAACGTCTTCCATCTTTATTATGACGGCTTCAAGAGCATGACGGTGGGGAGAACGCTATGGTTCGTGATCCTCATCAAGCTCTTCATCATCTTCGTAATCCTCAAGCTCTTCTTCTTCCCCAACTTCCTCAAGGAGAAGGCGCCCAAGGGAGAGGAGGCGGCCTACGTGTCGTCGCAGATCACGGGAAGAGCTGAATAAGGAAGCCATAAACAAACCAAGCTCATTAACTAAACAATAAATACAACAATCTTTATGATGAATCTATTATTGGACATCACGACAAATGCCGTAGACTGGTCACGCGCGCAGTTTGCGCTCACTGCCATCTACCACTGGCTCTTTGTCCCCCTTACCCTGGGGCTTGCCGTCATCATGGGCATTGCCGAGACCTGTTATTACCGCACGGGAAAAGCTTTTTGGAAGGAAGTGGCCCGCTTCTGGCAAATGCTCTTCGGTATCAACTTCGCCATGGGTGTAGCGACAGGCATCATCCTTGAATTCGAGTTCGGTACCAACTGGAGCAACTACTCCTGGATGGTGGGCGATGTCTTCGGCGCCCCCCTCGCCATCGAAGGCATGCTCGCTTTCTTCATGGAGAGCACGTTCGTAGCCGTCATGTTCTTCGGTTGGAAGAAGGTATCAAAAGGGTTCCACCTCGCCTCGACCTGGCTCTCAGGCCTCGGTGCCACCATCTCGGCGTGGTGGATTCTCGTGGCCAACAGTTGGATGCAGTATCCCATCGGCCAGCAGTTCAACCCCGACACGATGCGCTTCGAGATGACGAGCTTCAGCGCCGTCGCCTTCTCCCCGTTCGCCGTGGACAAGTTCTGCCACACCGTCACCTCCTCGTGGATCATCGGAGCCGTGTTCACGGTGGCCGTGAGCTGCTGGTTCCTGCTCAAGCACCGCAACCAGGAGCTCGCCAAGGCCAGCATCAAGATCGGATCCGTCGTAGGTCTCTGTGCCTCGCTCCTCGCCGCTTTCACGGGTGACAATTCCGCCTACATGGTGAGCAAGGTGCAGCCGATGAAGCTCGCTGCCATGGAAGCGCTCTACAACGGCGGCAACGACCAGAGCCTCACGGCCGTGGCGTGGGTTAACCCCTTCAAGCAGCCCGACTACGAGCAGGAAGGCGAGCCCCCATTGCGCATCGGCATCCCCAACGGCCTCTCGATACTCGCCACACGAACCCTTCACGGCTACGTGCCGGGCGTCAACGACCTCATCAAAGGCTACAAGAAAGAAGACGGCACCAAAGAGCCGTCGATGCAGGAAAAGATAGCGCGCGGAAAGAAAGCCATCGCTGCCCTGCAAAGCTACCGCGAGCTCACCGCCGAAAAGAAATACACACGGGAGACGCTCCCCGCCGAAGCCCGCACGCTGCTCAACACGCTCATGGCCAACATCAACTATTTCGGCTACGGCTATATCCGCGACGTCCACGAGCTCGTGCCGTTCATCCCCGTCAACTTCTGGTGCTTCCGCATCATGGTAGGCGTGGGCTGTCTCGCCATCCTCTTCTTCCTCGTCACGCTGTGGCTCGTCTACAAAAAAGATGTCAGTCGCTTCAGATGGCTACATGTCGTGGCCATCCTCATGCTGCCCTTGGCTTATATCGCCAGTGAGTCGGGCTGGGTCGTCGCCGAACTCGGCCGACAGCCATGGACCATCCAGGACATGCTCCCCGTGGGTGTTGCCGTGTCTGACATCCCTTCAAGCAGCATCGCAACGACCTTCTTCGTGTTCCTCTTCCTCTTTACGACAATGCTCGCGGTAGAGATAAGCATCATGTGCAAGCAGATAGCCAAGTACCGCATGCCGGAGATGGCTAACAACTAAGCACACACTAAATATCACTCAAAGATTTAGACAGTCATGACATATCAATTCTTACAACAATACTGGTGGTTTGTCGTCTCGTTCATGGGAGCGTTCCTCGTGTTCTTCCTCTTTGTGCAAGGCGGCAACAGTCTCATCTTCTGTCTCGGCAGAACACCGGAGGAGCGCAGGCTCATCATCAACTCCACCGGCCACAAATGGGAGTTCACCTTCACCACCCTTGCCACCTTCGGTGCCTCCTTCTTTGCCTCCTTCCCGCTGTTCTACAGTACGAGCTTCGGCGGTGCCTACTGGATCTGGATGCTCATCCTCTTCACCTTCGTGGTGCAGGCCGTGAGCTACGAGTTTCAGAACAAGCTCGGCAACTTCCTCGGACCCAAGGTCTTCCAGATATGCCTCATCATCAATGGCATCGTGGGGCCGCTGCTCCTCGGCGGGGCCGTGGCGACGTTCTTCGACGGCAGCAACTTCTACATTGAGAAGGCGAACATGACGACCGCCATCCAACCGGTCATCAGCCACTGGGCCAATGCCAGCTATGGTCTCGACGCGCTGCTCGACGTATGGAATGTCATCTTCGGTCTCGCCGTGTTCTTCCTCGCACGTGTCACCGGCCTGCTCTACATGCGCAACAACATCTGCGACGAGACGCTGCGCGAGCGCTGCCGCAAACGGCTGCTCCCCAACGCCGCGCTCTTCCTCGTCTTCTTCCTCACGTTCCTCGTCCGCACGCTTCTCAAGGACGGGTATGCCGTGAACCCCGTGACAGGCATCATCTTCATGGAGCCGATGAAGTATCTCCACAACCTCCTGACGATGTGGCCGTTGCTCATCATCTTCCTCGCCGGCGTGGTGCTCGTGCTCTTCGGCATCGGCAGGACGATCTTCGACCGCCAATATGTCAAAGGTATCTGGCCGGAAGGCATCGGCGTCATCCTCGTGGTGACAGTGCTGCTCCTCATCGCCGGTTGGAACAACACCGCCTTCTATCCGTCCAATGTCGACCTGCAGAGCAGTCTGACGATTGCCAACGCATGCAGCAGTGAGGTGACACTCCGTGTCATGGCGTGGGTGACGCTCCTCGTCCCCATCATCATCGCTTATGGAGCCTACTGCTGGTGGAGCATCGACAAGACGCACCTCTCCAAAGCAGAGATTGAGAAGGGCGACGCATACTAATACTTTCGTCAGAGCAAACCTTTAGAAGACTCAGCGTATCTTGAAACGCTGAGTCTTCTGTGTTTATGTATTTCCTGACTTCGTCACTTTTCTATTGAGACAAAATACTTTCCTTGATAATCAAGCTCTTGCAAGGATCTTGAGGTGATATGGGGTGACGCATACCCAGTGCAGGGAAGGGCTTCATGCCCTTCCGTGCACTGCCACGTCCCGACACCGTCATTTTTTATATTGAGACCCAATGCTACCCTTGATTATCAGACTTTTCACGCAGAGCCGCAGAGTTTATTGAGCCGCGGAGATGATACGTGTGAGAGGCTGAGATCGCTGAGAGGCCTTCGGCCTTGAGAGGAGAGAAAAGAGAGACCTTCGGTCTATGTGGAGAGATTGAGGAGAATAGAGATTGAGGAGAAATGACGCAAGAATAGTGATGGTTCATCTCTGTGAACTCTCCTCAAGACCGAAGGTCTCTCTGCGTTCTCTCATTCTCAGAGGCAATAACTCTGCGGCTCAATAAACTCCGCGGCTCTGCGAGAAAATATATACGCCGTTGCGAGAATCGACGCATCATAGCAAGGGTTTTGTTGGTTTTCGTCAGAAAAAAATACGACTGATTAACATGGGTGACGCATTGACGAAGTCAGGAGCAACTCCATAGAAGCCTCAGTGTTCCTTTATACGCTGAGTCTTCGTTTTTTATCTGAAAACTAGACACCAAAAGCGTCAAACTACATCGTGTCACGTATGAGGCAAGATCGTGACACAGCTGTGAAAAGATCGTGACTCAACTGTGAAAAGATCGTGACACAACTGAGGCAGGATCGTGACACAACTGAGGCAGGATCGTGACACGGCTGAGACAAGATCGTGACACGGCGCAATGTGTGTAACTCAGAAATGACGATGTGTAGTTACTCCTTTTACTTTTTGCGAATAAAATCAAGGGATTTCCATTGAACTCCTAAAGACTTGTTCAACCTACAGACACCTTTCTATGACACTGACTCGAAGAGGCTGAACTCAACATTGTTATCATTACAAAATTATAACTATGATTAAATTAATGCTAAAAATAAGAGGGAAGGTTGTCTGCTTTTCTTTTATATTAGTAATTTTGCACCCGTAAGGTGAGATGAGATCTGAGAAGAGCAGGTGAGCTCTTCGTTACAAGTCTTCGCTTCAAGGCTGAAACTTGAAGCTTGCGAAGAATATAAGAGAAAAAAATAGAGAATAAGATTAGGAATTAAGAATGTGATGTGGCAGAAGGCGTGCCTACAGAAGGCACTGCTGTTTCATGCCAAATCACAAGGTGTCCATGCTCCAAAAACACAGATACGAGGGACAGGTGCGATTCTTAAGAAGAATTCTCAGCAATATAAGCATTAACAAACAACACAGAAACAGAAGTGAATATGAAGAGATTTTATTTATGGATCATGCTCATGACCCTATGGGGCATGAGTGGGAGACTGTACGCGGCTACTGAAAGCAACAAACTGCAGGCTACCCACATAGGGTATTATGATGACGGAACCGTTAAATGGTGGATGTATTACAACGAACATGAATACTATGCCAAGTGCTATCTCGGGGCAAACACTGTCACGGCACCCACATGGGTATCGGACGTTTTGACACTGACCGATGAGAAATATACGACGACGAACACAAGCACGTCCGGAAGTTCTACCACATCACTTATAGCCATTCCCATCGCCTATTTGTTTGAAGACGCGCCAAGCGGCGCATCCACATATACGGTTCCAAACACGGACAATACTTTGAAGTATACCGTGGTCGACCAGGGGGCTATGGCGACAATATATAACGTAGTACTGGACAATGCGCTGGATGCCTCTCAGTATTCCGCCAATAACCCACTTGTGTTGACAGTCCCAGACGAGGTCACATTCACTCCGAATGGCAGTAACACTACAATAGAGAAAGTCAAGATAACAAGACTTGGCGTGGCGCAATGGGGAGATAATTACTATACCCACCTTGGTGACGCAATCAATACACTTGGCGTACCGGTACGGTTAAAGTTAGGTGCAAACATTCAGGCAATCATGGCAAACACCTTCCGCGTGAATAACGGGTATGACGAAAGCTTGATTCAGGGCTGCACCAACCTCTATGGTTTTGACTTCAACGGCAATACCGCGTTGTGGTATATAGGCAATGGTGCGTTCAAAGACGCTACCAACCTCAAGCTTTATCCGATCTCAAAAAACGACGACCACGCCGTGGCGGTACCGACCTCACTCACACAGCTCCAGGACGAGGCTTTCGCCAACTCCGGCATCCGCAGCCTGATTGTGACACAGCCCATCCAGAACTTGGGCAACGACGTGTTCGAAAACTGTGACAACATGGAGTATGTCTCTTTCAAGCAGCTCAATATGACGGCTTCAGACGGGACGACCAACAACATGCTCCTTTCACGCGACATAGATAAATTTAAGGAAACGCTAAAAAATAACGGTACGGAGGTGACAACCACTGAGGTGAAGCCGGAGTACCAGCGTCTGCTGCAAGGCATTCCCAACCACGTGCTGATCTATGCACCGAACGCGTTCGACAAGACCTATACATATCTTGACAAGAGCGAGAACGGCTACAACATCATCACGACAGGAGACGAAGGCACGCCGCACTGCTACCACTTCTACGTCTACGACAACACCGGCATCACCAACGAGAACAACAACAAAAAAGGCTCTTACGACTACTGGGTGCCGGAGACTTTCCAGGCCGAAGTCTCCTCCTACAACCGTTCGTTCCCCACAGGCTGGGTGACCACCTATCTGCCTTTCGACTGGACACTGCCTGAAGGCTGCGATGCTTACCAGGCTGCTGACAAGCTGGTCGATGTCAACGACAAGGGGCAGAACGTGTTCACTTTCACGCAAGTCTCTGGCACAGCGATGAAGGCCAATACACCCTATCTGCTGAACAACAAAAGCGGAAATGCGGTCAGCATTGCTGACGCCAAAGGCCTGACGATCCCCATCAGTGTGCGTCCGCCATATATGACGTTCCTCAAAGACGACCACACCACCAACGCGCTTTTCTGGGGAACCACGGAAGATATCCCCAACGATTCCGCCGCGGTCAATTATCAGGCCTACAACATCCGTCCTGATCAGAAATGGGGCAAGGTCGTTACGTCTGTCCCCACAGGATACATCGGCCATTTCCGCGCTTTCGTGTCGGATACCCGTACCACCACGTCCTCGTCAGCCAAGCCTAATGTCGTGCTGATGTTGATCGGCAAAAACGGTGAGACGACAAGCATCAGCACGGTCGATACCGATGCCGTGATAGGCGGTCAGGCAGCGATCTACGCCCTCGACGGCAGCTACATGGGTACCGACTTCACCCGGCTGCCCAACGGCATCTATATCAAGAACGGTAAGAAATTTACGGTGAAGAACCGTTGACACTCAACCAATGACAGCTAACATGAAAAGGAAAGATTATACAAGGCCCGTTGCGGAAGTGATCAAGCCCAATTGCAACGGCGACATCTTGGACGGCGTGCAGTTCGCTTACAGTCCCCTTTACAAAGCCACAGACGGTGGCCGTGCGAAGAGCCTGTCAACCTTCGGCAACGAAGAAGAGACAACAGATGACTCCTCCTCAAAAAACATTTGGGAAGACAATTGATAGTCATCGATGAGGACGCAACAGCCGTCTGAACATGGCTTATAGCTCTTGCTTTTCCGCTTTCAGGGTTATGACGTTCACCTCAGGCCATGCTCCGAGGCGGAAAGGCACGGTACCGCCGATGCCCGTCGACACATAGAGCATCGATCCGCCTTCCTCATACGCCCCACCCCACTCTTGGTAAGCGGCACGGGAAGGAGACCAATGGCCCACACGGATCTGGCCGGCATGGGTGTGGCCGGAGAGCGTCAAGGCGATGTCTGTCTGGTGAAGCACCCCACGGCGCCAATGGCTCGGATCATGACTGAGCAGGATCTTGAACATACCTGCCGGCAACCCGGCCATGGCTTTCTTCAGATCGCCATAGTCCTGGAACGGAGGCCGCGAGATATTCTCCACACCGATCACGGCGATGGCATCCTCGCCCCGATGGATGAGCACATGACTGTTGAGCAACAGCTTCCAGCCTATCTTGCCTTCGAGATATCTGAGCACCGTCTGGTTCTTCTCGATGTTCCGCTCTGTCCTCACGGGGATATACTCACAGTAGTCGTGGTTGCCCATGATCGAGTAGACTCCATCCTTGGCTTTTATCTGCCCGAGGGCATGCTGAAAAGGAATGACTTCCTCGGCTGATACGTTGACGAGGTCACCGGTGAACACCACAAGGTCGGCATGCTGATCATTGACAAGTCGCACGAGCTTCGTGATGAACCCACGGTTGCGAAGATAGGTTCCGATATGGATGTCGGAGAGCTGCAGCACCTTATAACCGTCGAACGACGCGGGGAGCAGCGGAGAGCGGCATACAGCGCGACGGACAATGACATGGCGCCAGCCGAAGAAGAACCCGTAGGCCATCAGCAGCTCCCAGGCTATAGGCAGCAGGAGGGCCCAGCGCCACCCTGACAAAGGCCAGACGATAAGGAACAACAGTCCCGGCAACCCAAGAACAAGGACTGCCCCCGAGATAAGACGCATCTTAGCGTTATGCCGCAGTTTGAAATCCATAGTTACAGATTTTTAAGGCAAAGATAATGTATTTTCTCCAATTAATCGGTAACTTTGCAACAATTATTTTTGCGTGCGTTCTCATGGTTTTTGCACGACGCGCCGTGCACCCTGTATCACGACATTACACATTATTATAATGTTTCATCATTATAACATTTATCATGAATAAGTTCAAGATTCCACATTTCGCGTTTATCGCCGCTGCCGCCCTGCTGCTCTCCAGCTTCATCGCCGCAGACGCTGTCCTGACTAAAGAGGGCAAGACAACGATAGTCAACACCACAACGCTGACGAAGAGCGTCCGCGGATTCCACGGACCGACCCCCGTGAAGATCTATATCAAGGGCAACAAGGTTCAGAAGATCGAGACGCTCCCCAACCAGGAAGGCAAGAAATATTTCGCCATCGCTCAGAAGGTTCTCACCCAGTTTGAGGGCAAGAGCGTGAGCAAAGTGGAAAAGATGCAGGTCGATGCCAAGACCGGTGCCACATTCTCAACGAAAGCGCTCATACAAAACGTGCAGACCGGCGTGAAATATTATAAGGCACATAAATAAGATGTCAGGCGATGGGTCCGTGCCCATCGCCCACTTCACAAACCTATTTCAAATCTAATAATTCTTTTGCATACAGCGCATTATTCGGCGAATAATTAGTAATTTTGTAACGGAATAAACTTTTCTAATAAAATAATTATTCATTTGCGCTAATGTCAACATTATCTATTGCGATCATTATCGTGTTCGTTGTAGGCTATCTTTTCATAGCCTTGGAGAGCGTGACGAAAGTGAACAAGGCCGCCGTGGCTCTGCTCATGTTCGTCGTAGTCTGGACGCTGTATATGCTCGATCCGGGCTATTTCGTGCAGCTCATGCACCCGCAGTTTATGGACATCCTCAAGTTGGAACATCCGGGTCTTGGCAACTCCGTGGATCCCGTGCTGACCTTTGTCACCGACATCATCCAGAACCACTTGGGCGACACCGGCACGACCCTGTTCTTCCTCATGGGAGCCATGACCATCGTCGAGGTTGTGGATCAGAACGGCGGCTTCGACTGGGTGCGCCGCGTGATGCACACCAAGAGCAAGCGCGCCCTGCTGTGGCGCATCGCCTTCATGACGTTCTTCCTCTCGGCTATCCTCGACAACATGACGACATCGATTGTGATGATCATGATTCTGCGCAAACTCGTGCCGCAGCATAAGGACCGCATCATCTATGCGGCGCTCGTCATCATCGCAGCCAACAGTGGCGGTGCCTTCTCACCGATCGGTGACGTGACGACCATCATGCTGTGGAACAAAGGCCTGATCACGGCAGCAGGTGTCATCAGTGAGATCCTGATACCATCCATCATCTCGATGGTCATCCCCACGCTCATCCTGCAGATGGGGCTGAAAGGAAATCTCGATGAGGGCGAGAAGGTGGCCGATGCCGTGCAGACTCCCGAGCAGGAGCTGAGCGACTTCCAGCGCAAGGTGGTGTTCTGGGTAGGTGTCGGCGGCCTCGTCTTCGTGCCAATCTTCAAGACCATCACTCATCTGCCGCCGTTTGTCGGCATTCTCCTTGTGCTGAGCCTGGTGTGGATCGTCACGGAAGTGTTCTATGCCGGCCTCTCTACAGAGAAAGGCGCTCGCAAGAAACGCGTCGTGAACCTCATCCGCAACATCGACATGAGCACCATTCTCTTCTTCCTCGGCATCCTGATGGCCGTGAGCTGTCTTGCGGAGATCGGCGCACTGACCGCATTGGGCAAAGGCTTGAACGTAACGTTCAACGGTAACCACTTCATGGTGACGGGTATCATCGGTGTGCTGTCGTCCATCGTCGATAACGTGCCGTTGGTAGCCGGATGCATGGGTATGTACCCTGTACAGGCCATGGGTGACTTTGCTACGGACGGTATCTTCTGGCAGCTGTTGGCTTACTGTGCAGGTGTCGGCGGATCGATGCTTATCATCGGTTCCGCGGCGGGTGTCGTGGTGATGGGGTTAGAGAAGATCACCTTCGGCTGGTACATGAAACATGTGAGCTGGATTGCTTTCGTTGGCTACATCGCCGGTATCCTGAGCTACTATGTCCTCAGAGAGTTCATCTTCACGACACCGCTGTAAGGGAAGAAGGAAGAATGAAGAGTGAAAAGAGAAGAGTGAAAAGTGAAGAATCAATGTGTTCTTCACTTTTCACTCTTCTCTATTTATTCACCCCCTCATCCCTGCATGCATTATGATTCTTCACTCTTCATTCTTCCCTCTTCACTCTTCCCTCTTCACTTCCTACGGTTTTGCCAAGATATAGCAAACTTTATCTTGGAACGCACGGCCATTGCTGCCGTGCATCACACCCTGATTGATGATTGAGAAACAGAGGTGATGGCCGTTGGCGGCCGTGAGATAGCCACACAGACTTGAGATCCCCTCTACCGTCCCCGTCTTGGCATGAACGTTGCCGCGCGTGAACTGCGAGCGCATGCGCTTCTTCAGCGTGCCGTCAACACCGGCTATAGGCAGAGCGGGGAGAAGGTGGTTATAGATATTCTCATTCTCGTAGGCATAGCGCAGAAACTTCACCTCGAGCTCGGGAGAGACATAGTTGTAAAGCGACAGACCGCTGCCGTCCGCAAGACGATAGCGCGAAGCGTTCAGACCCAGGCGCGTGATGAGCTGACGCTCAATGCTGCGGGCATCCTTTGCCGTAGCTGGGCGGTTGCCTGTCGAGGCCGCTATCTGATAGTACATCGACTCAGCATAGAGGTTGTCGCTCTCCTTGAGCATACGCATAAGGATCTGATCGATGGTGTGGAAACGGTTCACGATGCAGTTGGCATCCTGTGGCTTACGTCTCACGCCGACGGTGCCCGTAAGCGTGATGCCCGTGCGTCGCAGGGCTTCGAGAAACTTATCCATGAATATATCCTTCCGCTGAAAGACGAGAGGCGAGAGCACGGGGTTGTCATCGTCCCAGCACCAGCCTTCACCTAAGAGATCCGTGTCTTTCATCGAGCGGTCGGCATAGAGGTTGCCCCGGATGGTATCGACGCCCATCTTGTGCAGAGCCTCGGCGAAGGCTTGCATGTCATCACGTGTGAAGCGCGGATCAAAGCCCCCCACGCAATAGACATCGCCGTAGAGCGTCGTGGAGTCGACCCGCCCTGTGTAGCACAGCTCCGTCTTAAACTGATAGCCGCCGCCGAGACGGTCGAGGGCCGTGATGGCCGTGATCGTCTTCATCGTGGAAGCCGGACGCATGAGCTGACGCTCATTGTGACGGAAGATGGCAGAGTCGGCGTCAAGGTCATAGACCATGATGCCCACCTGCGAGGTCTTGAACATGTCGCTCTTGAGCAGCTGTTCGATCTCCGCCTGCACGTTCTTTGGCCAGGCAAGGGTGTCGTTGCGGTGGATGAGCGAGTCGGTCCATGCCGAATCGGCCACCGCTGTGGTATCGTTGTCGTCGTTGTCATCGTCAACATCCGTCTGAGCGACGGTAGGAAGGATGGAACAAAAGAGAAGGAGGAGAAGCGCAAGAAGTTTATTCTGCATCACATGCCTCCTTTTCTGTATTTATCTGAAGTGCTTGCTGAAGATCGTTTTTGATACTGTTTCTCATTTCTTTTTGTAATGTCGTGATAAACGCCGCCTCGTTCTGCGGCTGCACGGAGATCATGCGGTCGGATGCTCCATAGGTGAGAAAAAGATAACGGACCAGCCCGAAGACAGAGGTCATCGGTTTACAGTCGTGGATCTCCTGGATGTTGATGGTCTTGGCGCGCGCAAGTTTGCCGTTGTTGATGATGAGCTTTCCGTCGCTGATGATATACTCGCTGTGGAGCGTGCGCTCTACTAAGACAATAAGCAGGAAGGCCATGATGAGCCCCACGACAGCATTTTTGATCCAGAAGGCGTAGAGGGCGAGCAGTAAGAACAAAAGGATACCGCACATCGCGCCCACGGTGGTTCTATGATGGAATGAACGAGTCATGAATATTCAGTAATCTCTATAATCTAATATTTTGCAAAGTTACAACTTTTCTCTGAGCTACTGAAATTTAGGGAGTTAATCTTTGTTGGGTAACCCCCACCCCGTCCTGCCTATAGGGGGAGGAGGGGTTAATGGTTAGTGGAGCGGATTAAGAATATCTTCTGCCTTTGCTATTTGCTCTTGGGTAGGTGTCGGCACGCCTTCTAAGGAATAGTTGAGGCCAAGCTCTTTCCATTTGTATACGCCGAGGGTGTGGTAAGGCAGCACTTCCACGCGCTCCACATTCTTCAAGGTGTCGATGAACGCCCGCATACGACGCAGATGATCCCCATCGTCGGTGATGCCCGGCACAAGGACATGACGGATCCACACGGGCACGCCGAGGTCGGAAAGACAACGTGCGCAGTCGAGAATGTTCTCGTTGCCCCATCCCGTGAGCTTCTTGTGCGCCCCGCTGTCGAGATGCTTGAGGTCGAGGAGCACGGTGTCGGTGCTTTGCATCAGCCGCAAAAACTTGCCATAGAACGGCTCCTCACGCGTGAAGGGCTGTGCGGCCGTGTCGAGACAGGTGTTGATGCCCCGACGGTGCGCCTCCTCGAAAAGTTCGATGAGCCCGTCGATCTGCAGCAGCGCCTCTCCGCCGCTCACGGTGATGCCACCTTCTTTCCCCCAGTAGGAACGATAGCGCTCCGCCTTGTCGAGGAGCTGTCCGACGGTCATCGCCTCGCCCCCCTTGGCACCCGGTGCCCACGTGTCGGGGTTGTGACAGTAACGGCACCGCATGCGGCACCCCTTGAGAAAAATGACAAAACGAATTCCCGGCCCGTCTACCGAGCCGAAGGATTCGAGAGAGTGAACATGAAGCATATCTTATAAAAATAATGGTTCTGAAGCCACCGCCGTGGCTCCCTGTTACGCGGGGAGAGGACGAGGCTTCAGAACCTTATGTTGTTTTCTCTGTTACAGCGTCTCGTGAGCCTGACGCGCGATGACATCGAGCTGCTGCTCACGCGTGAGGTCGATGAACTTCACGGCATAGCCACTCACACGGATGGTGAAGTTGGCATACTCGGGCTTCTCGGGGTGCTCCATGGCATCCTTGAGCTTGTCCACGCCGAAGACGTTGACGTTGAGGTGGTGGGCACCCTTGTCGAAGTAGCCGTCCATGACGCCGACGAGCGTCTTGGCGCGCTGCTCATCGTCGTGTCCGAGGGCGCTGGGGCTGATCGTCTGCGTGTTGGAGATGCCGTCGAGTGCATACTTATACGGCAGCTTAGCCACGGAGTTGAGAGAAGCGAGCAGGCCGTTCTTCTCTGCGCCATAGCTTGGGTTAGCACCTGGAGAGAGCGGAGCGCCGGCCTTGCGTCCGTCGGGCATGTTGCTCGTGTACTTACCATAGACCACGTTTGAAGTGATGGTCAGGATAGATGTTGTCGGCTCGGAGTTTCGATAAGTGTGATGTTTCTTCACCATGCCGATAAAAGTCTTAAGCAACCACACAGCGATGCTGTCAGCACGGTCGTCGTCGTTGCCGTAGCGAGGGAAGTCGCCTTCGGTCTTGAACTCCAAGGGGAAGCCCGTCTCGTCGCGGATGATGTTCACCTTAGCATATTTGATGGCAGAGATAGAGTCGACGACATGAGAGAAGCCGGCGATACCCGTGGCGAAGGTACGGCGCACGTCGGTATCGATGAGAGCCATCTCCTCAGCCTCGTAGAAATATTTGTCGTGCATGTAATGGATGAGGTTCAGCGTCTTGACATAGACGGCGGCGAGCCATTCCATCATATCCATGAAACGCGGCATGAACTCGTCGTAGGTCACCACGTCTCCCTCGATAGGCCGGTAAGCGGGACCTACCTGCTGGCGGGTCTTGCTGTCTATGCCGCCGCTGATGGCGTAGGTCAGACACTTGGCGAGGTTGGCGCGAGCACCGAAGAACTGCATCTCCTTACCCGTCTGCGTGGCGCTGACGCAGCAGCAGATGCTGTAGTCGTCGCCCCAGACAGGACGCATCACGTCGTCGTTCTCATACTGGATGCTGCTTGTCTTCACTGAGATCATCGCTGCGTAGCGCTTGAAGGTCTCAGGCAGACGGCTGCTGTAGAGCACGGTGAGGTTAGGCTCGGGCGACGGTCCCATGTTCTCTAAGGTGTGGAGGAAACGGAAGTCGTTCTTCGTCACCATGTGGCGGCCGTCCTGTCCGATGCCGGCTACCTCGAGGGTTGCCCATACGGGGTCACCGGAGAAGAGTTCGTTGTAGGATGGGATACGGGCGAACTTCACCATGCGGAACTTCATCACGAGATGGTCGATGAGCTCCTGGGCATCCTGCTCCGTGAGCGTTCCCTCGCTGAGGTCGCGCTGGATATAGATGTCGAGGAACGTAGAGACGCGGCCTACGGACATGGCGGCACCGTTCTGGGTCTTCACGGCGCCGAGATAGCCGAAGTAGAGCCACTGCACAGCCTCGCGTGCGTTGGTGGCAGGCTGTGAGATGTCGAAGCCGTAGATCGCCGCCATGTCCTTCAGCCCTTTGAGCGCCTTGATCTGCATGGCTACCTCTTCGCGCAGTCGGACGACCTCATCGATCATCTCATGCTCACCCATCGTGGCGAGGTCGTTTTTCTTCTCCTCAATGAGGCGGTCGATGCCGTAGAGCGCCACACGACGGTAGTCGCCTACGATGCGGCCGCGGCCGTAGGTGTCGGGAAGTCCGGTAAGAATATGATTGTGACGCACGAGCTTCATCTCGGGCGTGTAGGCGTCGAACACGCCGTCGTTGTGTGTCTTAACGTAGTTGTGGAAGATGTCGCGTAACTTTGCTGAGGGGGTGTAGCCATAGGTGGTGCAAGCTTGTTCTGCCATCTTGATACCACCGTAAGGCATGAAAGCGCGCTTGAGCGGTTTGTCGGTCTGCAGACCGACGACCTTCTCCAAGTCTTTCGTCTTTTCACTGATGTATCCGGGTCCGTATGCTGTCAGTCCGGAGACGACCTCCGTCTCCATGTCGAGCACGCCACCCTTGGCGCGTTCTTCTTTCTGTAGCTTCTGCAGCTCACCCCAGAGGGTGTTGGTAGCGTCAGTAGGACCGACGAGGAAACTCTCGTCACCGTCGTACTGGGTGTAGTTATTCTGAATGAAATCTCTGAGATTGACCTCTTCTCTCCAAAGAGTACCCTGAAAATTACGCCAAGCGTTGTTCATAGTGCGTGGTTGAATTTTGAAATGAATAAAAGGGTTGTGTACGAACACGCCCCGTGTTTATTAGGCATGCAAAGGTATTCATTTTATCTGTAATCCACAAGGCTTATTCTGTTTTTAACTTATTTCATATTGTATATTTTTTAAAAGTCAGACATGTTTTAATCAGGGTTTCTGCGCTCATACATTTGTTTACAACCACAAAGTTGCGAAGAAAATCCATACGCTCCAAATGAAACGGCCAATTCACCTAAGACTTTCGCATAATTCTCATGGTGTGTCCCCTTCGGGAACACAAGCAAGCTTTTTATGGGTTCTGGTCAGAATAGACACCACAACTGATTAAATATTGGGTGACGCATTGACGAAGTCGGGAAAAGATAACGGGAAGTAAAAAAAACGATGTATTTATTCGTTATTCCATGCGCTTTTCATTATCTTTGCAAACAATAATCATCAGGTAGAATGAATCTAAAAGAAGCCAACAATATTAAGCTCAGCGAAAATATTATCCTCGCTGATGCCGATTACTTAGACTATGTCGCTTTTCAGTTGTCCGTACAGTTTGAGCGCATGATAGGGCGACGCATCCCCAAGGCTGACCTCAGTCAGTGGGCCGTGGATGTTGCTCTCGACGGCGGGCTGCGCGCTGATGGAAAGGCGCACGAGACGCAGCTCATCCTCGTGCACGAAAAGCAGAACCCGAAGATGGACAACTTCACACCCTCCATCTATGACACGGAACTCAACGGCCAGGCGTTCAACGACGACAAGCTCGGCGAGTTTCTTGTCAATGCCTATCCTGTGGGCGATGTGGTGAGCAAGGACGACTATATTCTCGACACCGTGAACATGATCTTGGGCCACGAGGAGGTGAAACGCCTCATGATCATTCCCAACGGCGAGCAAGGCGCTATCTATGAGGAGGTGGCGGGCGCGCTGCGCGAGGCTCCGGAAGACAAGCACATCACCCTCTTCGCCATGCAGCCTATGCCCGGCGGCAACTTCCGGCAGGAGATTCTCGGCTATTCGCTCATGAACGCTTTGGGTATCAAAAGCGACGAGATCAATCCTAACAATAATTGATAATTAATCAATATACACTGTATATTATACACGATACATTAAACACGATACATTAAACATTATACATTATACATTATACATTTAACATTATACACTATACATTAAACATTTAACATTATAATATATGAGCAACAGAGTATTGATGATTGGTGCCGGTGGCGTAGCCACAGTGTGTGCTTTCAAAATTGCGCAGAACACCGATGTGTTTGGTGAGTTCATGATTGCCAGCCACCATCGTGAGAAATGTGTCAAGCTCGTCGATGCCATCCATGCCAAAGGCTATAAGATGCCCATCGAGACCGCAGAAGTTGATGCCGACAGCGTGGACCAGCTGAAGGAGCTCTTCAACAGTTACAAGCCCGACCTCGTCATCAACCTTGCCCTCCCCTATCAGGATCTGAGCATCATGGAGGCATGCCTCGCCTGCGGATGCAACTACCTCGACACGGCCAACTATGAACCCAAAGACGAGGCCCACTTCGAGTATTCATGGCAGTGGGCTTACATGGACCGCTTCAAACAGGCCGGCCTCACCGCGATCCTCGGCTGCGGCTTCGACCCGGGTGTGTCACAGGCGTACACAGCCTATGCCGCCAAGCATCACTTTGACGAGATACATGACCTCGACATCGTCGACTGCAACGCCGGCAACCATCACCACGCCTTCGCGACAAACTTCAACCCGGAGATCAACATCCGTGAGATTACACAGAAAGGTCTCTACTATGAGAACGGTGAGTGGAAAGAGACCGAGCCACTCGCCGTGCATCAGGAACTGACCTATCCTAACATCGGCAAGCGCGAGTCGTACCTCATGCACCATGAGGAGCTTGAGAGCCTCGTGAAGAACTATCCCACCATCAAGCGCGCACGGTTCTGGATGACCTTCGGCAAGCAGTATCTCACCTACCTCGACTGCATACAGAACCTTGGCATGAGCCGCATCGATCCTATCACGTACGAGGCTCCCCTCGCCGACGATCCCGAGAAGACGGTGAAGGTGAAGATCGTACCCCTGCAGTTCCTCAAAGCCGTGCTGCCCAACCCACAGGATCTCGGCAGCAACTACGACGGTGAGACCTCCATCGGATGCCGCATCCGCGGTATCAAGGACGGCAAGGAGCACACCTATTACATTTACAACAACTGCAGGCACCAGGACGCTTACAACGAGACGGGCATGCAGGGCGTGAGCTACACCACGGGCGTGCCGGCTATGTGCGGAGCCATGATGTTCTTCAAAGGTCTGTGGAAGAAGCCGGGCGTATGGAACGTAGAGGATTTCGATCCCGATCCGTTCCTCGAGCAGCTCAACAAACAGGGACTGCCCTGGCACGAAGAGTTTGACAAGGACATTGAGCTGTAGCCCTCTCCATTAATGAGTCTGAGCCCTCTGAGCCCTCTCCCTTAATTCCTCCCCCAAAGGGGGAGGGGTGATTACCACCCAAGGAATAGAACAACAAACATTAAAGAACTGCAAAGAACAACAAACAAGAACAACAAAAAAAGAACAACAAACAAGAACAAGGAACAATATAAACAACATCATTGAACAATAAAGAACAACATTATTAATTTATAAAACACAACTTTCCCATATGCTTAATCCCTTGAAAGTAATCACCCCCTCCCCTTTGGGGAGGGGATTAAGGGGAAGGGCTTTATTTTCTTTGGGGAGGGGATTAAGGGGAATGGCTTTATTTTTATATGGCAGAACAAGATTCCGCGGAGAAGCAGGCGAAGCTGAAAGCCCTGCAGGCCGCAATGAGTAAAATAGAAAAAGACTTTGGCAAAGGATCCATCATGAGGATGGGTGATGAAAAAGTAGAGAACGTAGAGGTGATCCCTACGGGGTCTATCGGCCTCGACCTCGCCCTCGGTGTCGGTGGCTATCCACGTGGCCGGATCATCGAGATCTATGGTCCGGAGTCATCCGGTAAGACGACACTCGCCATCACCGCCATCGCCGAAGCACAGAAACGAGGTGGCATCGCAGCGTTCATCGACGCTGAGCATGCCTTCGACCGATTCTATGCTGAAAAGTTAGGGGTCGATGTTGACAACCTCTGGATATCACAGCCTGACAACGGGGAGCAGGCCCTGCAGATTGCAGACCAGCTCATCTCCTCGTCAGCCATCGACATCCTCGTCGTTGACTCCGTGGCAGCCCTCACGCCAAAGAAAGAAATCGAAGGTGACATGGGCGACTCCGCTGTAGGCCTCCAGGCTCGTCTGATGAGCCAGGCACTGCGTAAGCTCACCGCTACCATCTCGAAGACGAACACCTGCTGCATCTTCATCAACCAGCTGCGTGAGAAGATCGGAGTGATGTTCGGCAACCCTGAGACAACAACAGGTGGCAACGCCCTGAAGTTCTATTCAAGCGTTCGCCTCGACATCCGACGGGTGACATCCTTGAAAGACGGTGACAACGTCTACGGTAACCATGTCCGTGTGAAGGTAGTGAAGAACAAGGTCGCTCCTCCTTTCCGGAAAGCAGAGTTCGACATCCTCTTCGGGCAGGGTATCAACCGTGTTGGTGAGATCCTCGACCTCGGTGTAGAACATGATATCGTCAACAAGAGCGGCAGCTGGTTCTCTTACAACGGCTCGAAGCTCGGTCAGGGACGCGACGCCACGATGCAACTGCTCAAGGACAACCCTGAGCTCTGCGACGAGATAGAGAAGCAGATTCACGAAAAGATTAACGCTCAAGGCTGACACCTTGACCAACACTCGAGAGGCTAAACCTCTTATTATCAATAGAGAGAACAACTAATACTCGCGACGAACGTATAAGTTGTTCTCTTTTTTTTTACCGTTTCTTCGGCACCCATGTTAACAGGCGAACGTTCTTTGCCTTCCGTGATTTTCATTACTTTTGCAAGCAGAAGCATTCTTCACTTGAAACCAAGTTGGAAAAAACAATCCAAAGTTCAAGCAAAGAGGGCGCTGCACTGAGAGCTGCTTTCCCCTATACGATTCCCATCTTCGCAGGTTACTGGTTTCTCGGCCTCACCTACGGCATACTGATGAACGTATCGGGATTCTCGTTTGTCTGGCCCATGGTCATGGCAGCTGTCATCTACAGCGGCAGCGTAGAGTTTGTGGCAGTGAAAGTACTTCTCTCTTCCTTTCATCCGCTGCAGGCTTTCGTCATGGCGTTTATGATAGAAACCACTTTGTCATTCCTGCCATGATGCTCATGCTCTTAGCCCTCCTCGCGCTACGCCCCAGGTTGGCGAAGGTGGCAGACAAGGAATCTGATGTCACGTTGGATCACAGAAATACAAAACCACACCCGGTGATATTTGCGCTTATTCTGGGGCTGTATCGTGTATTTTTTCATCTGCGCATCAAAAACTTTGCAGAAATCATCTGCCATACAAAAAATTTCTGTAATTTTGTCCTCGGTGATCATAGCGA
>Ga0256404_1003502_pt1 | contig 31769 bp, 31 predicted proteins | sample RumenRJG_01DNA_FD_185990 | JGI IMG/M metagenome (GOLD analysis project Ga0256404, IMG submission 185990) | Bovine rumen microbial communities from Lethbridge, Alberta, Canada - RJG_01 | ecosystem: Host-associated > Mammals > Digestive system > Stomach > Rumen | place: Canada: Alberta | collected...
GGCATAATCTTTTGAATTATAATTCAGCCGGGTTACGCTGCCTTTTTGCGAAGCCTGCCGTGTGTATTCCGCGGGAACAGACAACGTTAATCCTGTTTGATTATTCATGATAGCCTCCTGTCCGTTTCGCTTTGAACTTTGAGCATTCAGTGATTCTGCAAAAAGATTGACGGCAAGCATACTTACTAAAGAGCAGAACACAAAAAATCGTTTCATTTCTTTACCCATGCACGAACTTCCTTTTCAGATTTTGCAACATTACCACCACGGATGGAAAGAGCATCCTTTGTCCGTACCGTCGCGCCCTTGGCGAGTTTCTGAAGGGTCGGCAATGCATTTGCTCCGTTGGAACTTCCTTCGTGAGAAAAGAAAGGAATAATCGTTTTGCCTTTGAAGTCGTAGCTTTCGAGGAAGGTCCACATTGGCATAGGAAGGTCGTACCACCATACAGGGAAGCCAAAATAAATTGTATCATAGCCAGTCATTTCTTCTTTTGTAATGTTCACGTTGATTGCAGGACGGATCCCCTTATCCTTTTCATTTTTTGCGCGGTCAGCAACTTTGTTGTAATCTTCCGGATAAGCTTCTTTTGCAGTTACACGCCGCAAGTCTCCGCCTGTTTCATCAGCAATCCAGTGTGCCATTTTGTCAAGATTCCCTGACCATGAAAAATACACTACCAGGGTCTTGTTGTTCGATTTTGCATCAGCTTTGTTCTGAGCAAATAATCCGCTTGTTGCGGCAATTGCAATAAGTGCAGTTAAGATAATTGATTTGATTTTCATGAGTTTTCCTCCAGATATTTATGTGTAAGATGCGCAAGGGTATGGAGCGGTGCGAAGCAGTCTGCGATAGCAGACCGTCCGTAGGTAAGCCGCGGAACACCCGACCGCCGCTTGCCGGCGGTTGCGCCCGAATGCTATTTATTAAGTCCTATTTTTTTAAGCCACTTTTCTACAGACTTGCTGGCACCGCCTTCTGCTTCTTTCATAGAAACAGGAAGACCTTCAAGAACGGTTGCGCCCCTTGCCTTTTCACGAACGGTTTTATAGGTTCCGCCGTCTCTGCTTCCCATGTGGGTATTGAATGGAACGACCGTCTTTCCCGAAAAATCCACGGTGTCAAAAAGCGTGTAGATAATCATAGGGAAGGTGTACCACCACATCGGGTAACCGATAAAAACAGTGTCGTAGCCAGAAAGGTCTATCGTATTTTTGATTGCAGGACGCTGATCTTCGTCGTGTTCCTTTTTTGCATAGGCTGCAAGTGCGTCATAGTGATCGCGGTTTTTGTCGTAAGGAATTAGCGGTTCAATTTCCAGAAGGTCGCCGCCAGTCTGCCGTGCGATTTCTTCTGCCAGGCGCCGTGTTGAATCGTATACTGAAAAATAAAGAATAAGTGTCTTTGCCATTTGTTTGCTCCTTGTGATTTTTAATATAACCTAAGGAATGCCCATTTGAACAATCAAACTTTTTTATCGCAGTATACGTTGCGCGTATAGCAATCTCATGTTAAAATATTAATATGATAGAAACTTACATCCTTCAAAATCTTGTCGCCTTTGCCGATAGTGGAACGCTTGTTGCCGCAAGTGAAATTGTGAATGTAACGCAGCCGTCACTTACGCGTTCTCTTCAAAAACTGGAAGATATTCTTGGGGTGCGGCTTTTTGACAGGACTAAAAATACAATCTCGCTGAATCAGACCGGCCGACTTGCCGTGGACTATGCCCGCCGAATTCTTGCGCTTCAGAACGAGATGGAAAATGAGGTGGTGGATTTTTACAACAAGACCCGGGAAATTAAAATTGCTTCAATTGCGCCAATGCCGCTTTATGTTTTGACTCAAAAGTTTAACAAGACTTTTCCAAAGACTAAAATAACCGGCCAGATGAAAAACGAAAATGATGAGCTTTTTTCACTGCTGGAAAAAGACAAGGCTCAAATTATAATCACAACAATTAACCGCTCGGACGAACGCTTTTTTGCAACAGAGATTTTTGAAGAACATCTCAAAGTATTGCTTCCAAAAAGTCACAGCCTGGCCAATCGTAAATCTGTAAAACTCAAAGAACTTGCAGGCGAAACCTTCATAATGCTTTCAGAACTTGGATTCTGGTCCAATGCGGTTAAGCATGCAATTCCCGATGCAAAGTTTATTGAGCAGGATGACATTACAGACCTGAGGGATATAATTGCACATTCAACACTTCCAGCATTCGCAACGGATTACACTGAACAGGCAGACCATCTTCCTGCCTTAAAAAAACAAGCCGTGTAGCCGTTCCAATTGAAGACGAGGAAGTGAATGTTAAGTTTTATGCCGTGTGCAGGGTTGAAATGATGAGGCAACTGAAGGAAGTTTTACAAGGATAAAAATATCAATCAATTTGCCAATGAGAGATCTGTTATAACGAGGGCAGAACTTCCTCCCAGGTGATTTTACGCTGGCACATCCAGATGGGATTTGTTGTAATTCCCGGAAGCAAGAACGTTGAGCGCATCAAAGACAATCTGAACATCATGGATTTTGAACTGACCTCAGGCAAAATGGCAGAAATCGCAAAACTCGACAAAGGCGAACGCTACTACCACCGAACAGAAGAGCAATTAGTTCAGTTTGCCGCATGGAAGCCTGATTTTGAGAAGGCCTGATATGAAAAAACTTGCAACAATTTTTGCAATGCTCGTGCTGGCACTTACCGCCTGCACGGGCCAGGAATCAAAACAAAGAAATGAAACCCTGCCAATGACCACAGAAGAGAGAGAAGTGTACTCTGCCTACAAAGCAATCAACAAAGCCATGATACAAAAAGACCGTACCGCAATGGAACGCTACTTTGACGAAAAATTAATCTTTACCCACATGAGCGGGAAGAAACAGACTCGGGAAGAGTTCATCGGTGAAATCATGGACGGAACTCTAAACTACTTCAAAGTGGATACAAAGGATTTTTCAATCAGTGTGGATGGAGACTCCGTCCGCATGAAAGTCACCCACTCGCTCACGGCAAAAGTTTATGGAATCAGCGGCAGCTGGACAATGGGTGGGGAAAACACTTATAAAAAACGGGATGGAATCTGGATTCGAGTTGAGTAAATCCCCATTCCCGCTATAATCAACATATGTTCAATTACATCTGGCCGCTTTTAATCATTGTTTTTGCAAACACGCTTTATCAGATTTGCGCTAAGGGAATCCCTGAGCAAATGAACACTTATGCCAGCATGACAATCACTTATGCTGTTGCAACACTTTTTTCTGCGCTGGCCTTTTTGTTACTACAAAGGGCGGAAACATACTCAAAGAGTTTTCGCACACAAACTGGGTCACAATTGTTCTTGGAATTGTAATTACAGGTCTTGAAGTAGGTTTTATTTTTGCTTATAAGGCAGGCTGGAAAGTCAGCACACTGGCAACAGTTTCAAACGCGGTTCTGGCAGTCATTTTGATTTTTGTGGGACTTATCGGCTATCATGAATCAATCAGCTGGAGTAAAGTTCTGGGAGTTGCAATCTCCCTTGTGGGATTATATTTTATAAACAGAAAGTAAATATAATTGCCTTCTAAGGAATTCTATACCCCACTCCGCGTACAGTTTCAATCAGTTTCTGGTTATTTAGTTTCTGTCGCAAAAGCCCGATATGGACGTCCAGAGTGCGGCTTTCTATTTCTTTGTCATAATTCCATACACTTTCGAGGATTTGCTCTCGAGTAAGAACCTGCCCTTTATTCTCCATAAGAAGGGCAAGCAGTTCATATTCCTTTACTGCAAGATGAATCTCTTTTCCTGATACAAAAGCCTTTCTGCTTTTTGTATTGATAATTACATTCTGCGCACTAATCAGATTTTTTTCAGAACCAGCAGATAAAACCGAATCTTCCAGGTTAGGTTGAATGGCCTGAATCACGCCAAAAATGCAGTCGCCAGCTTTTTCAATCTTACGGACTAAATCCATGTAATTAAGTTCTGCCTTTACATTGCTGCCGTTTTCAATTCGCTTTCGGCTGGCCTTTTTAAGTTCGCGTTTTGTTTTGTCGATTTTGTCTTCCACATCAGATAGAAGAACTTTATCAATTTCAGAAAGACCAAGAGCAATATAAGTACAGGTCTGTTCGTAGAAAATATGAACCTGATTAAAATATTCAATTAATTCTTTTGTCTGATTTTCCAGGGAAGCTTCCTCTGCTTCTTTTTTGAACTTACAAAGTGAATGCATCATGGAACAGCACTCATCACTCAAATCTTCAAGATTCTGAATTACAGAAATCATGTTAGCATAATTGTTCCGGTCATTGTGATTTGCACTTGGAAGACGTGAACATTTTTGAAGGAAGTAAGAAATTTCGTGATTCATCTCATCAACATATTCTTCCTGAAAATTCATTTCTTCGGCCAAAGACTCTAGAGAATCTTTATTTTGATTAAGCCCCTGATTCAGACAATCCATCATCTCCATTACGCGGCCGGCCATTTTTGTAATTTCTTTCTGAACCTGAAAAACATACAAGTCTGTACTGACATGATTTTTTGGAAGGATGATTGGAATTTTATAATGAGCATCTTTTTCTTTCTGGCTTTCATGAATCACTTTTTCTGTTATAGAAGCAATTTGCTTTACAAAAGGCAGGAAAAGGATTGTGGCAGAAATATTAAAGACAGTATGAAGCATGGCAATATGAGTTGTGATATTCTGTGTAGGCTGACCGGGAACAATAAAATCAATCAGATTTAAAAATGGCTGGAAGAAAATCAGAGCAAGAAGTGTACCTGTAACATTAAAAGCCACATGGACAGCGGCAGTACGTTTTGCATTCACGCTTGCGCCAAAAGATGACATAACCGCATCCACAGTTGAACCAATATTGCTTCCTAAAACCATTGCAGCCCCAAGCTCCCATGGCAAAGAACCGTTTGCAGACATTGTAAGTACAATTGCTGTTGTGGCAGATGAAGAATGAATTAAGGCTGTAAAAACAGTTCCGATTAAAACTCCAAGCAAGAGCCCTGCAAAATTCAAGTCCTGAAATTTCTGTAAAAAGCTGACAGACTCAGGTTTTAAATTCATGGAAGTTTTAAGAAGCCCCAGAGCCATGAACAAAAGCGCAAAGCCCATAAAACAATCAGAAAAATTGTGAATCTTAAGCTTTTTAAAATATTTTAGGATAAATCCAAAACCAAACAAAGGAATTGCCGCTGCTTCAATGCTGAATGAAAAACCAAAAAGAGAAACAATCCAGGCCGTAACTGTAGTTCCAATGTTTGCGCCAAAAATAATTCCAATGGCCTGGGTAAGGCTTATAATCTCTGCATTTACAAAACTAACCACCATTACAGTAGTTGCGCCAGAAGACTGAATTATTGCTGTAACCGCAAGCCCTGTGAGCACAGCCGTAAATCTATTCCCGGAAATCTTATGAAGCAAAGTTTGAAGTCTATTTCCCGCTCCTTTTTGAATACCGTTTGAAAGCATCTCCATTCCAAAAAGCAGTAGGCAGAGAGAGCCAATAAATCCTAAAATCTGGCTTAATACAGTTATCATGCTCTTACTATAACTATAAAAAAATAAAAAATATAGTTGCTTTGTGTAAATTATATGTAAATTCTGGAAGTGACAATTATTTTAATTTCTGATATAATATTCTCTATGTTCAGACCAATGAGAAGATTCAAGCAGCAGATATCGGATGCTGAATGCAAAGAAATTTTGAAAAATGAAAAACGAGGAGTACTTTCACTGCTGGGTGATGACGGATATCCTTACGGGCTTCCCCTTTCTCATCTTTACAACGAAGAAGACAACAAGATTTATTTTCACGGTGCGAAGGAAGGCCATAAAATCGATGCCATCAAAAATTATGAAAAGGCAAGTTTCTGCGTTTATGATTCAGGCTACCGAAAAAAAGACGACTGGGCGCTTAATATCAACAGCGTAATCGTATTCGGAAAAATCCGCCTTGTGACAGACACGGACCTGGCCCGAAAAATCTGCACCAAACTGGTTCAGAAATTTACAGATGACCAGGAATATCTTGAAAAAGAACTAAAGAATGCCCTGCCGCGCGTTCAGTGCCTTGAGCTTGAAATTGAGCACATGACCGGTAAGCTGGTGAATGAGTCGTAAAGTTATTTATTCCTAAATCCCTTCATACCCTTTCCCAGCAGCGTCGTCGCAAGTTCAATCATTTCTTCCAAAAGTCTCAAAAGTTTTTACTGAACCAGCCCAAAATACTTTTCAAAGACTTCGCTGCACTTTTTCTGTTCATCGTTAAGGCAGATTGTAAGCGAGCGCTTTGTATCGCGATTGTAAAAGCTAAAAAACTGAACGCCTGGATCAAAACCCTCAAGAAAAACGATGTGCGGATTATCTTTGCGCAGCCAAAATCCAAGCCCATAAAATCCGTCATCACCTTCGATACAGGGAGACCAGGCTTCTTCAACAAGGGGCGAAAGAATGCTTTCCGGATTCAGCTCAGGATCGAGCTTATGCCAGAATTGTGCCATGTCTGCGATTGTAGTAAACGCGCCACCGTCTCCACCGCCAGTTACAGGAATTCCGTAAATGTTGCTGCGGCCGTTTTTCTGATAGCCGGTTGCGCATACAATTCCGTCAGGGGAAGTTTCATCAAGTCTAAAAAAGCCCGTGCTTTTCATGCCAAGCTTTGTAAAAACATGCTGCCTTACAAATGACGGAAACTCCATGCCAGAGACAGCCTCCACAACAGTCGCAAGAAGTACAAAGCCACCATTAGAATACTTGAAAGTCCCGGCCGAAGAATAGGGAGCCCGTTGTGTTTTCCACATATTTTCAATCAGAGGAAAAAAGTCCTCCGGTTTTTCGTAGTGATAGTTTGCATTTCCACACAGGGCTTCTTCAAAATCATCTACAAAATCTTCATCAAAATAATCCGGCACACCTGAAGTGTGGTTCAAAAGACTGCGCACCGTCACTTTTTCAGAAAGCCAATCGAGCGAACCATATTTCCCAGCTTTTGCAGTTAGAAGTTTTTTTACGCTTTCATCAAGATTGAGTCTATTTTCTGCGGCAAGAGTCAGAATTGAAACAGCCGTAAAGCCTTTTGTGCCAGAAGCCGTGCCATAGCAAAAGCTTGTGCTGTTCTGTATGCGGAAGTTCTTGTTTGCAAAACCATAAGCGCCGCTTTCAATAAGCTTAGTTCCTTCGTATACACCAAAAACACCTGAAAAATTTGTAAAACTCATAATGCTGTTTCCTTATTTATTGAATCCCCTCATCCCCTTTCCCAACAGCGTCGTTGCAAGCTCAATCATTTCTTCCATAGGAATCTTTCTACCGTCGGAAACCCACTGGCGGTAAAGCAGGACAATGCAGTTATTAAAAGTCAAAAGAATGTTGCGCACGCTCTGCTCTATTCCTTTCAGAGGACGAGATTCTGCCGCCTGTTTTGTAACACGGTTCTGCATTCTTTCGCGGATATAATCAAAACGGCTGTCGCAAGTCACACGCTTAAAAAATTCATCCTGAGCTTCCATGTATTCAAAAAAGGACCTCACCAGTTTGTCCGTATCCTTAAGCTGGTCAAAGCCCGAAACAATGGCGGAGTATTCGCTGGAATGCTTTGCCTGTATTTCAGCAAGCACATCATCCACGCAATTATAATGAAGATAAAAAGTATTGCGGTTAATTCTGGCCGCCTCGGTAATTGCCTTTACCGTAATTTTTTCATAAGGCATCTCGCAGACCATTTTTTTGAAAACACTTTGAATTGCTTCTTTCGTGCGGACAATGCGGGGGTCGAGTTTTGGTTCAGTCATAATTCTCCTTCTTTGGGCGCACCCCTCACTTCGTTCGGGTCGGGCTATCCGTCATTCCGCTGTCGCTCCAGCCTCCTCACTCCGCCTGCGGCTTCGTTGCGGTGGCCGCCTTGCTTGAAACTTCGCACATTCGTGCTCGTTGCAAAGCGGCGTGGCTCCTATCCCTTGCGCATTCTTAAAACATAATAGGCACATTTGCAACATCTGTCGTTTAAACAACATTATACCATAACTTGCCCATAGAAAAAAGCCACATATCGCATATAATTAAAATGTAAATTGAAGGAGGTCAAAATGAACTACACACCAGGCTATGTTTACGAACTGATGGAAAAAGGCGGACCAACGGATGTTCGTGAGCCTTATTTTAAGGAAGCCGTTAGCGAAATGATGAGAGCGCGAAAGCTCTGCGCAATTGCAAATGCAAAGATGCCCGATGACGAAAGTTATGTTTCTGACCTGGAAGAACTTTTTGGCCGCAAGCTGGATGATGTACGCATTCTCACCCCTTTTATCTGCGATTTTGGAAACCGCGTAAAATTCGGGAAAAATGTCTTCATTAATCACTCTGCAATCTTGTCGGCTTCCGGCGGAATTGAGTTTGGCGACGGAGTGAGCATTGCGCCTGGAGTTCGCATCGCCACAATCAATCACGACTTTAATGAGCGACACACAAAATACACCTACGGCAAAGTCACAATCAAAAAGAATGCCTGGCTTGGAATGAACGTTACAGTTTGTCCCGGCGTTACAATCGGCGAATATGCTGTGGTTGCGGCAGGTGCTGTAGTCACAAAAGATGTTCCAGATTTTGCGGTAGTCGGTGGAGTGCCTGCAAAAGTTATTAAAATGCTCGATCCTTCAGAACAGAAGGAATAGATGAAATAATAGGGCGTTCCCGCCACAAGTGGCGGTCGGGCTTTACGGGGTTCCGCGCTAACCGCGCTCCATTGCTACGCAACGAGCCTGACGGCTCGCCCCTACAATCCCTAACGCAATCTACAGGAGGAAAAAATGAATTTGAAAAAAACACTTATCGGCTTGGTGGCAGCGACATGCCTTGCAGGTTCGCTTTTCGCACAAAACAAAACTTCAAATTCAAAGGAGACTAAAATGGAAGCTAAACAATCACTGGTAGTTTATTTTTCGCTCGCAGGCGAACAGTATAACGTTGGAAACATAAAAGAAGGAAACACTTCAATCATCGCAAAGTTTATTGCAGAAGAAACAGGCTCAGAGCTTTTTGAACTTGAAACTCAAAAGCCTTATCCAACCGACAGCTACAGCCGCCTGACTCAGATTGCAAAAGACGAGCAGAACAAAAAAGCCCGCCCTGCCCTCAAAGCTGATATCGACATCACCGCCTACGACACAATCTACATCGGCTATCCAAACTGGTGGGGAGGCATGCCAATGCCACTTTACACATTCCTCGAAGCCCACGACTGGAGCGGAAAAACAATCATTCCTTTCTGCACCCACGAAGGAAGCGGACTGGCAGGAACAGAAAGCCGAATCCGTTCAACCTGCAAAGGAGCCACTGTAGAAAAAGGCCTTGCCGTTCAGGGAAAGGTTGCCCAGACAAACAGAAGTGCTGCGAAAAAGGAGGTTCAGGACTGGCTTTCTAAATTGGGAAAATAAGGAGGATGATTATGCAGACAATCAAATTAAACAACGGAATCGAATGCCCTGTAATAGGACTTGGAACATTTATGCTTTCACCAGCAGATGCACAGAACAGCACCCGCGAGGCTCTTAAAATGGGATACCGCCTTATCGATACAGCAAATGCTTATGTAAACGAGCGCGCTGTTGGGCGGGGAATTAAAGAAAGCGGCGTGGCAAGAAACGAAGTTTTTCTTTCCACAAAGCTCTGGCCGTCGGAATACGAAAATCCGAACGCTGTAGACGAAACTCTTGAGCGTCTTGGGGTAGATTATGTTGACCTGCTTTACATCCATCAGCCGGCGGGAAACTGGCTTGCAGGCTACCGTCAGCTGGAAAAGGCTCTCCGCGATGGAAAAGCCCACTCCATCGGCATTTCTAATTTTGAAGGAAAATATATTGAGGAACTTGAGACTAAATGGGAAACTGTACCTCAGTTCATTCAGGTGGAAGCCCATCCATATTTTACGCAGAAGGATTTGCGCGTAACTCTGGACAAGTATGACATCAAGTTGATGAGTTGGTATCCCTTGGGACACGGCGATAAATCTTTGATTCAGGAACCTGTCTTTGCTGAACTGGGCAAAAAATACGGCAAAACACCTGCCCAGGTGATTTTACGCTGGCATGTTCAGATGGGCTTTGTGGTGATTCCCGGAAGCAAGAACATTGACCACATCAAAGACAATCTGAACATCATGGATTTTGAACTGACCTCCGGCGAAATGGCAGAAATCGCAAAACTCGACAAAGGCGAACGCTACTACCACCGAACAGAAGAGCAATTAGTTCAGTTTGCCGCATGGAAGCCTGATTTTGAGAAGGCCTGATATGAAAAAACTTGCAATATTTTTTGCAATGCTCGTGATGGCACTTTCTGCCTGCACGGGCCAGGAATCAAAACAAAGAAAGGGAACCCTGCCAATGACCACAGAAGAAAAAGAAGTCTACGCCGCATACCAGGCAATCAACACCGCCATGATTGAAAAAGACCGTACCGCAATGGAACGCTACTTTGATGAAAAACTGAGCTTTACCCACATGAGCGGAAAAAAACAGACTCGGGAAGAGTTCATCGGCGAGATTATGGACGGCACTTTAAACTACTTCAAAGTGGATACAAAGGATTTTTCAATCAGAGTTGATGCCGACACCGCGCACATGAAAGTTACCCATACACTCACGGCAAAAGTTTATGGAATCAGTGGCAGCTGGACTTTGGGTGGAGAAAATACTTACAAAAAACGGGATGGGATTTGGGTAAGAGTTAAGTAATGCCTTTCCATTTTCACTTTCCAAAAATAACGTTTTTGAATATAATGTTTTTATGAAACCTTTTAGCGCCAGAGTTTTACTTGCTGCAGTTTTTATTGCGAGAGGAACATCCTTTTTATTTTCCAAGCAGTTACTAACAAATCTTTCTCCCATGAGCATTCTTGCTGTAAGATTTTTGCTGGCTTTTTTAGTTCTGGCTTTAATCTTTAACAAAAAAATCAGACAGCTTGATCATAAAAGCCTGAAGGGTGGAATCATTCTTGGGCTCTTATATACAGTCTGCATGATATTCGAAATGTATGGTCTAAGGCTCATAGATTCCGGAGTAAGTTCCCTGATTGAAAATATGGCGATTCTTTTTGTACCTCTTTATGTCGCAGTTCTTACAAAAAAATTTCCAAAAATAAAAACAATTATTTGTGCCCTGCTTGCAATAATTGGTGTAGCCTTTTTATCTCTGACTCAGTTTGAAAAAAGCAATGGAGCTTTAGGCATTGTCCTAATGATTTGTGCGGCTCTGACCTATGCGGCCTGTATTCTTGTTACAGAAAAAGTAAGCAAAGATTGTGATGCCCTTACCGTAGGAATCTTTCAGATTGGAACAATGGGATTTTTGAGTCTGATAATTGCGCTGATTACAAAACAGATGTCGCTTCCGCATTCTCAAAATGAATGGATTATGCTGGTCTTTCTTGTGCTTATCTGCACCTGCTTTGGTTTTGCTTTTCAGCCGCTTGGTCAAAAATATTTACCAGCCGAAAATGCCGCAGTTCTTACAGTTATTAATCCTCTGACTGCAAGCATTATGGGAATCATTTTTGCGCACGAACTTTTGAGCCCTCTTAAAATCGCAGGCTACATCATTATTTTGTCTACGCTTTATATTTACAACAGCAGGCTTGGTGAAAAAAATAAATAATGAAAAATCTCTTTGTTTTTCTCATCTGGCTTTCTTTTGTTTCTTTTCCTGAAGTTCAGCATACATACCTTCCAGCAGTTCCAGAATCAGAGCCTTATCATCAAAACTATCAAATACATGCATCAGGTTTTTTGATTCTTCATACGGGTATCGCAACTCGGAATCTGGGTCAGGATAAAATAAAAAATTATTTTTTATTTTCAAATTTCTGCAAAAGTCTCAAAACTTAATGCAAGCAACACATGTGCCAAAGCAAGAAGATTGTATCAGCACAGTCTTTTGCCCACTGACAAAAATCTTCAACTCCCTAATAGCTTCCTGTTCCCTGATAAATCTGAACTTAACTACAGAATACACAAAAGGGTCTTCCGTACTGCCATAGCTGGAGACAAGAAAACCCATTGCAGAGCCTGCTTTTCTACATAGTATAGCCGGGTTTTACAAACACGTTTTTGTTGGAAGAATCCGCCACCTTATCGTAAACCTTTTCCTTCCATTCATCCTGCGGCACATCCTCTATAGAAACAGAAAAATGCTCTATTTCGCGGCCAAGCTCACGGCTAGCAACTTCGGCAAGCTTTTCCGCAAGATTCTTCTTAATCTTTTCATCCCTTCCCGGGTACATCTGCACTGTAATATGAGGCATTACATTCTCCTTTTTCTTTTTAAGTATAAATCATATTAGCAAAAAGCAAAAATATTTTATAGGGGGAAGGCCTATCCCCTGCATATCAAAACAGAAAAATATCTGCCGCTTTCCTTACCGAAAGATTCATCTGCAAGCAAGATTTCTGCAAAAGCGGCAAAATCTTTTCCATATATTATGCGCTCATCTTCCATCGATGCGTTTTGCACAAGAAGGCATTTTTCTTCAATGCCAAGCTCCACAGTAAGCAAAAGAATTTGGATAAGGCTTTTGTTCATCTTCATTATAACTTTTGTTCCACCGTCCAAAGAAGAAAGTTCCTCTTTTAACCGACCGTCAAAGAACCATTCGTCTCCGCATATTATGTGAAGGTCTTCTTCTGCCTGGCACAAAACGGTAGAAGCGGATGCCGCAGCCTGGCAGAATGAAGGAATACCGGCAAGAAATTTTACAGCAAAGCCTGCCCCGCAAATCATGGAGGCAAATTTTCCCGCAGTAGAAAAAACAGAAGGGTCTCCGATGGTAACAAAGGCGCAATCCTTTCCCTCTCTTAAAAAAGCAAGGCACTTTTCCTTAGCATCTTCATAAACAAGTGAATCATTTTTGCGCATGGAAAATTCAAGGGGGAGAAGAATCTTTTTGCCAAGGTCAACAGCACCTTTTACAGTTTCTAGCGCCCGGCTTTTTTGCTGACCAGACTTGCTTTGGGTCACAGGGTAAAAAATCACAGGGCATTTCTGCAAAGTCCTTACGGCTTCAAGCGTCATAAGCTCAGAAGAACCGGGGCCTGTTCCAACCACATAAAGGATTCCGCTCTTTCCCATATCTATTTTTCCTCAAAAGCTTCTTTTGATTCAGGCGAAACATGAAGGACAAAACCATTCTTTGCATCCCCGTCAATCATCACTTCAAGTATATGGGTATCTTCCGTATCAAGCCCACCGCAAAAAAGAGACTCATGCTTTGAGTTTTTAAATTCAGAAGTATCATCTGCCACCGTAAAAAGAGCAAAGCTGTCCCTGTTGAATTCATCTTTCCTGTAGCGGTGCCCATAAGAATGAAGAAGATAAAATGCTTCTTTAAAAGTATTATCATCATCCAAAAGTCTTTTCTTTACATTCCAGCTTAGCGAAAAGTCATCATTGAATTTTGGCTTTGCATAAAGGCTTCCCGTGTGAACCAAATCCTTTTTTTCTTGCATGTAGATTTTTTCTGCTTTATTTTCGAAAAAAGAAAAATAAGTCGCTTCAACAGTTAAATCTCCTCCAAAAGAAACTTTCGTATTCATTGCACTTGCAAGAAGAATGTAAAAATCCTTCCGCAGTATAGGCTTTGAGGCATTTTCTTCACCCTTGCTCAAAATGAGCTTGCGGTCAAAGGCCCTGGCATAAGTTTGCCCCTGTTCTGTAAAGCCTATTTCTTCCGGCTTGTCAATGCAGCTATAGGTGTTGCCAATAAAGCGGGTAACATATTTTAAGGCATCGTATTCAGTAAGCGGGGCATTAAGCGAAAGAGAAAAAAGTTCTTCTCGCGTAAGAAGAGGTCTTTTTACAGCATAAAAAAGCGAAATCAAAAAAGATTTCTCTTCCTCGCTAAATTTTTTATCCAAGGGAGCAAGCTCCTTAATCAAGTACCATTCCTTTGCACTTTGCCACGTAGGACCTGAACCATGAGTCCTTAAGAGAGTTCTTAACGCTTCTTCTACAGAAAGTCCACCTTCCCTTTTTAAATCCTCTTCCGAAACTATATTGAACTTTGCCAAATCCCAAACTCGTCCGCAGTCAGCAAAAAAAGCTTCCTTCTTCTGGGCAAAGATGGAACTTAGAAAAATAAACAAGCCCAGCATCAAAAGTAAAGGCCGGGCACTCTTTCTTACAAAAACACTTTCATCATTTTTCATAAAACAAAGTTTACCACAATTATTTTTTTCACTCAACACAGAGACAAAGTTATGTAGAAGGTAAGTGAAATCCACAAGAAACTTAGCAACCATTAATCTAACTGCGTAAGCACTTCCATTCCCGGCTGAAAATGCGTCAAAAAAGCCGAGCGCGGATATAAGGTATCTGACTCGCTACGCTCGCACCGCGCAAATGCTTTTTTGCCGCGTTTTCAGCCTACATTCCAGTGCTTCCGCACACTGTTTTACTACATTGCATTCCATGTTCCTTGCACTTACCTTATGCAAGTTTTGGAAGAAGGGAAAAAATGATGCAAGATTCTTTTACATAACGATTATATGCCAAAATCTGATTCCCGTGTTTGTTATGCAAAGAAACCGCTACCAAGGAAAGATTTTTTATGCTATACTCAAAGCAAGGAGTTAAATGTGGCTATGAATGAAAACAGAATCAAGCGAAACGACCTGCTTTCGCAAAAAGTTATCAAAGGCTTGGAATCTCGCGGCATGGCGGGATATTACGTTCAGACAAAAGAAGAGGCTCTTTCACTTGCGCTCTCAATGATTCCAGAAGGAGCAACAGTCTCAAAGGGCGGCTCAATGAGCGTAAAAGAAATAGGCCTTTCCGAAGCACTTGCCAAGGGAAACTACAAGTTTACAGACAGAGACAACAGGGGCCCTGATGCAGAAGACCCAAGAACTGCAGCCCTTAAGGCTTACGATGCAGACGTATATCTTTGCAGCACAAACGCAATTACAGAAGACGGCGTACTTGTAAACATAGACGGCAACGCAAACAGAGTATCTGCACTGGCATTCGGTCCAAAGAAAGTAATCCTCATTGTAGGAATGAACAAAATTGCCCCGGACGTAGACAGTGCACTAAAAAGGGCAAGAAACGAAGCGGCACCAATAAACACCCAGCGCTTTGGCCTCAGCACACCCTGCTGCAAAACAGGCTCCTGCATGAACTGCAAAAACCCCGACACAATCTGCTGCCAGTTCCTGATTACCCGCTATTCAAGGCACCCCGGCCGCATACACGTAATCCTTGTAAACGAAGCCCTTGGTTTCTAAAAGCAATTAGAGTCTACTGAAAAACTATTTAATTAAAACTGATACAACTAGTTGAACGGCATTCAAAAAAAGTGCAAGCAGAAATGCTGAAAACGGCAAAAAAACTTGCACTTGTCTCCAAAGCAAACTGCTTATGCACGGATAAAAATTACTGTAAACAAAAGAACTGGGTTCTTAGGCATATCGCGATACATTGAGCGATATGGCCCTAAGCCGTACCTGCCCGGAAAAAATCCCTCCATGGATTTTTCCGGGATTGCAGAATCGCTTCACAATTCTGCACGCTGCTAAAACGCCCATCCATGGGCTATTTAAATTTCATCAAGAAAGAAACACGTTTCTCGTCTTTTAAAAAAACAGGTGTTGAAAATTGGGGTTCTTAGGGGCTAGCCCCTAAGCCGTGCCGGGATGAGACGGTAGCAAGTGCGTACCGTCGAAGGTGGTTTGGAACTCGCAACGAAGTTTCAAGCGGGGGAGGAAACATCGGGCTTCGGACTCTGAGAGGTTTCCTCCCCTCCAAATTAGGGGTCCAAGGGCACTCCCTTGAAAAAAGTTTTTTTAGTAAACATCTATTACAAAAGCTTTTCGTATTCACAAACAGGAACCGGCTTACTGTAATAATAGCCCTGAATCGTCTCGCAGCCAAGGGAGCGCAACCTTTCAACCTGGCTCTTACTCTCCGCCCCTTCTGCAAGACAATGAAAACGCAAGTCCTTTGCCATCATGATTATGTGCCGCACAAGAGTTACGTCTTTTGAATCCTCCGGCTTAGATTCAAGCCTGTCAACAAAACTCTTGTCTATCTTTAAAGTGTCAATCGGCATGTCGGCAAGCAGGGAAAGAGAAGAATATCCTGTTCCAAAGTCATCAATAGAAATGCTAAAACCAGCCTTCTTTAGCTTGTTCAAAAGGGCAAGCATATAATCCTTGTCTTCGTAGGTAGCACTCTCCGTAAGCTCAAAGTCCACAAGAGAATGTTCCACCCCGTATGAATCCACCACCCTGCAAAGGTATTCAAGAAGATTGGGATTTTCCAGCTGCTTTCTGGAAAGATTCACAGACACAGGCTTTACATTGCGACCTTCCTTCTTCCAACGGCAAAGGCATTCGCAAACCTTATGCAGAACAACGTCGTCCACCTTTCCAATAAGGCCAATGCGCTCAAAAAAAGGAATAAAACGGCTGGGCGGCAAAAACTGAACCCCTTTAAAGTTCCAGCGTACAAGAGCCTCCGCCCCCTTAAGATTTTCACTAGCAACATCATACTTGGGCTGCATGTAAACAAGAAATTCATCGTTTGCAATTGCGGTATCAAGGTATGCGCGTATTTGATCCGCCCAAAAAAGATCGTCATACATCTTTTCTGTATAAAAAAGAATTTCGTTCTTATTGATTTTATTGCCAAGAGACTTTGCCAGCTTAGCCGCATCCGCAACGCGCTCATCCATAAGCATGGTAGCCCTCATGGGAACAACCCCGCAGCGGAAAAAAATCTGGTACTTGGAATCTTGGTCCAAAGGAGAAAGGCTTTCAAAAAGCTCCGTAAATTTGCGCCTTATCTCATCCTCCTCCATGTCCTTAAAAATAACTGCAAAATTGTCGTTGTCACACCTGGCGCTCTCATAAATCCAATCTTGTTCCTCAAGCGTCTTTGAAATCCTAACAAGATACTGGTTCGCAATAATGTGGCTAAAAAGCTCGTTTATCATGCGGAAACTTTTCACATCAAAAATGGCAAAGCAAAAGTCGTTAATCTTGGGCGAAACATGCTCAAACAAAAAGTGCCTTATGTATCTCCAGTTCCTGGCACCGGTATAATTGTCAAAAAATGCAATGTCGTAAAGCTGCTCCTTCGTAACATCCGAAAGCCCCTCTGGCTTTACCATCTCTACCTTACCGGTATCAAGGCATTCAAAATAGATACGGATTTTATCATTACTGTAAAAAAGCTGCCTAACCGAAGGATTCTTTGCAATCTCCGCATTCGTCCACTTTCTGTAGTTGATATCCGTATGCAAAACGGTATCTATAACCTCATCAATAACCTTGTCGTTCAAAACTTCAACTTCAAGAACATCCACCGCCATCACATAAATTCCGGGAAGGCAAACAGAATCAAGCCCCTCTGGATAGCTTATCCTATCGTCGTCAGGGCGAAATTCCATCCCCAAAACGCTACCCTTGTATTCATCTGTGTTAAGCACAAAAAGACCCGGATAATCATAAGTGCCAAAAGCTCCTATATAGGGAATAAGTTCCTTGGGATATTTGCAATTAAAAAAATCCTCTTTCCTATTTTGGTCTGCGGGAACAAAATATAAAATTCGCTTGGGCTTGTAAAAATGATTAAATCGAAACTGCACTTTTTTAAACTCCTAAAAACACGAAGACCCGGCACCATCTCGAAGAAATCACAAACATCCGGCACAATTACATTCTACACCAGCAGAATAAGAATCGTCAACTTTTCTTTTTGAATTTTATAGAAGCTAATTTTTTGGACGGAAGTTTTGTTTGCTCTACCATTTTACTCCATATCTAACTCGACCGAACGCCAATCTGCGTCACCCGCTTTCCAGGGCTCCGCTAGCGCTCCGGCCCGCCTCCGGCGGTCTGGCTACGCCACCCTTCCAATCGGGCGTACGACCCAAGAAAATCCTTCCGTGGATTTTCTTGGGTATTGCAGAAGCCAAAGGCTTCTGCATGTTGCTAAGCCGCGCATCCATGCGCTTGTTACTCTTTGGCAAGAAACAATTACGTTCCCTGAGCCTGCCCAAGAAAAACCCCTCCGTGGATTTTCCTGGGATTGCAGAATCGCTGCGCAATTCTGCATGTTGCTAACCCGCCCTCCATGGCTTAGTATTTCTTGGCAAGAAACAATTACGTTCCCTGAGCCTGTCGAAGGGAACATCTCTAAAAAAGCATCTTCGCTTGCCTTGTACACATATATTCTTTGCTCTTGTACAAAGAAGAAATTTATCTTAGAATAAGGATATTAAAAATAGTAACGCAAAAATTGCTGCATTGGGGGAGAAAATGCACTTACAAACTTTTGCCGCAAACACTACAGAAACAGATCCTCAAAAGTTAATAGACACTTTTTTTAGCGAATACCCCCAGAATTTCACACCAGAGGATGAAGAAAAAATCCGCAGCGCATGGGACTTCCTAATCGGAAAGACAAGAAACCTAAAGCGCAAGTGCGGACTTCCCTATTACCTTCACCCAATGAGAGTTGCATGCATCCTTGCAGAAAGCCACCTTGGTGCAGACGCAATAATCTCCGGCATCTTCCACAACATTCTGGACGTAGACAGCGAATGCCTTGACGAAATAGAAAAACGCTTTGGAAAGGACGTTGCAAACATTGCAAAGGGAACCGCAAAAATCACCGGCTTAAAAATAAAAAGCAAAACCCTGCAGGAAGCAGATTCAATCAGAAAGATGCTCTTTGCCATGATAGACGACATCCGCGTAATCCTGGTAAAACTTGCAGACCGCCTTGACCGCATGCGCAACCTAAAGTCCGTAGACGAGCAGGCCCAGCGTGCAGTTGCAAAAGAAGTAATAGACATCTGGTGTCCACTCGCAAGCCGCCTTGGTATGAGCGACGTAAAAAGCGAAATGGAAGACCTTAGCCTAAAATACTCAAACCCCGATGCCTTCCAGCAAATCAAGGCAATCGTAGCGCAAAAAAAAGCAGAGCGTGCAGACTATCTGGACAAGGCCGTAAAAAAGATTTATACCGCCGCAGAAAAATCAGGAATAAGCGTTACAATCACAAGCCGGGCAAAGCACTTTTATTCAATCTACCAAAAGATGAGAAAGCGCAACAAGGAAGCAGGCGAACTCTACGACCTTCTTGCCCTGCGCATAATCTGCCAGACCGCAAACGAATGTTACACCCTCATAGGAATTGTTCACGGCCTTTGGAAGCCAATGGACGGCCGCTTTAAAGACTACATAGCCATGCCAAAACCAAACGGCTACCAGTCCCTTCACACAACCGTCATCTGCGAAGGAAAACCGCTGGAAATTCAAATCCGCACACAGGAAATGCACAACATAGCAGAACACGGTGTTGCATCCCACTGGCTTTATAAAAAGGGCACAAACCACGACATGGTAAAAGCGGAAGACCTTAGCATCATAAACCAGCTGCGAAGCCTCCGCGACCAAAACCTAAGCGACGAACGCTTCTTCTCCGAGCTAAAGAACGAGCTTTTGGGAGACAGCATTTATGTCTTTACCCCGCGTGGAGACGTAAAGGAACTTCCAGCCGGTGCAAACGCAATCGACTTTGCATACGCAATCCACTCCGACGTTGGCGAAAAAATCGTAGGCGCAAAGGCAGACGGAAAAATCATTCCGCTTACAGCCCCGCTGCAGAACACGCAGATAATAGAAATCCTCACAAACCCGCAAGCCCACCCAACACAGGGACAGCTACTTGCAGTAAAAACTGGAAAAGCCCGGCAAAAGATTCACTCCTGGCTTACCGCAAACGACCCAACCTTCATAGACAAGGAAGCACTGGAAAAGCGTGAGGCAGAAATTGCCGCAAACACTATCCACTCCAAGCAAGTGGCAGAAGAAAAGCGCAAAAAACGAGCCGCCACAAAAAAGCCGGAAGTTGACTACACAGGAAAAATCCGCATAGAAAACACAACCAATTTTATGGTTACAATTGCAAAGTGCTGCTCACCAAAACCCGGAGACCCAATAGTAGGCTACGTCTCCCGCAACAGGGGCATTACAATTCACAAGGCATCATGCCTTACCTACCTTCGCATACAGGACGTGGAAAAACGCACGGTAAAAGTTGAATGGGATACTGGAAAGCAAAAGTCCGCAAAGCAGATTGAAGCAGAAAACAAGCGCAAGGAAAAGATGAGGGAACAGGCAATCGCAAAAAACAAGTACAGCCGCCAGCGCTAAGCCTTACGGCCAAAAATATCCCGCAAGTCACCGTTAAGGTCTCTAAATATTTTTGTGTCTTTTAAACCGGCACTCCTAAAGATGTACTCTGTCATCTCCGCATTGTATTCACCGGCTTCCGCAATCAGAACACCGTCTGGAGAAAGCTGCGCCACAGCCTGGGGAACAAGATTGCGCATTATGCCAAGACCGTCATCTTCCCCGGTAGGATCGCCATGAAGGTTAACGTCCCCGTCTAGGGCAAGAATGGGTTCGCTCCGTCCGTCCTTTAGCAAATCATGGGCTTCTTTTGAAGGAATATATGGTGGGTTTGTTACAATAAGGTCAAAGCTGCCGCTTACTGCCTCAAACAAATTTGTCCTTACAAAGCGCACTCTGTCACGCAGGTGCGAAAGTCCTGCATCTGAGCTAAAAAGCATGTCCACATTCTGCCGGGCAATTTCCAAAGCAGATGAACTTATGTCTGCAAGAAGTACAAGCGGAAGTTTTTCTTTTGGAAGGAATTTTTCGCATTCAAGAAGCAGGCTTATTCCAACGCAACCGCTTCCGGTGCACATGTCGCACACCGTTAGCAGGTGATTGCCACCACACTTTTCCTTTACTATTTCAAGTGCCTTTTCTACAAGAAGCTCCGTGTCTGGTTTGGGAATAAGAACGTCGGGGGTAACAAGAAAATCGTAGCCGTAGAATTCCTTGTGGCCAGTTATGTAGGCTACCGGGAGGCCTGTCTTTCTTGCCGCAATATAAGAAGCAAACTTTTCTTCTTCTTCACAAGAAAGTTCACGCTCCCGCTTAAAAATCAAATCGGTTTTGCTAAAGTCGCTTACCGCCCCCAAGAGAACATCGCTGTCCAGCTGGGCGGAAGGGCTTGTCTTTTCAAGGGAATCAAAACCGTATTTTCTTGCCTCTTGTATTGTCATACGCAAAGGGAAATTCTATTCGGCAAGCTGCTCTTCTTTTGCATAGACGTTAAGGGCATCAAGCATTTCGTCCATGTTGCCCATCATGAATGAAGGCAGGTTGTGGAGCGAAAGGTTTATGCGGTGGTCTGTTATGCGGTCCTGGGGAAAGTTGTAGGTGCGGATTTTTTCGCTTCTTGCACCGGAACCAACCATAGTCTTTCTGGAAGCAGAACGCTCAGCCTGTTTCTTGCTTTCTTCAAGGTCAAAAAGCCTTGCACGCAAAATCTGAAAAGCCTTGGCCTTGTTCTTGTGCTGGCTCTTTTCATCCTGCTGAATTACCACAAGTCCCGTCGGAATGTGGGTAAGGCGAACGGCAGAGTCTGTTGTGTTAACACACTGGCCGCCTGGTCCGCCTGCACGCATTACGTCAACACGCACGTCTTCCGGCTTTATTACAATTTCAGTTTCGTCTGCTTCGGGAAGAACCGCCACCGTTGCAGTAGAAGTCTGCAAGCGTCCCTGGGATTCAGTTGCAGGAACACGCTGAACACGGTGAACGCCGCTTTCCCAACGGAGTGTTCCGTAAACAAATTTTCCGCTGATGTTGGTAACGATTTTGTTAAAGCCGCCAACTTCCGTTTCCTGGGCTTCCATTGTTTCTGTCTTCCAGCCTTTGCGCTCTGCAAGGTGGGAGTACATTTCCCAAAGGTCGCGGACAAAAAGCGATGCCTCGTCTCCACCAGCCGCACTGCGGATTTCCAGAATGATGTTCTTTTCATCAAGAGGATCCGGAGGAATGAGCTTTAGCTTTATCTGCTCTTCTATTTTTGGCTGCTGCTCCTCAAGTTCCTTAAGTTCCTCGCGGGCCATTTCCTTCATCTCTGCGTCATCTTCTTTGGTAATCATCAGAGTGTCGTCTTCTATGCCCTTGAGTATTCTTTTGTATTCATCATAAAGTACCATTAAATCGGAAAGGTACTGATTTTCGCGCATCACGTCCTTGTATTTCTTCTGGTCTTTTACAAGCTCAGGGTCTGCAACCATTTTGGTCACTTCTGCAAAGCGGACGGTCAAATCTTCAAGTTTCTTAATCAAATCCATAGCGGTAGAATTATATTGAATTCCTTGGAAAAATTCAACACATCATCCAAAGACGGAAGAGCTGGAATTGCACCACGCTTTGTTACGCAAAGGGATGCCACGCAGTTTGCAAAGCTAACGTCCATCTCCAGTTCTTCCCTGCTAAAGTCAAAGGGATTTTCCCTCCGCGTAAGGGCATAGAGTAAGCCGCCGGTAAAGGAGTCTCCAGCGCCAGTCGTGTCCACAACATTTACGCTTGGGACCGGGATTGTCCCGCTAAAAACTTCATCAGTGCCTTTTGCTGAATAATACACGCCCCTGCTTCCAAGTGTAACAAGGACAAGCCGCACCCCACATTCATGAATCAAGGCAGCTCCTTCTGCATAAGAAATATCTTTCCCAAAGAAAAGGGCAAGTTCCTCATCGGAAATTTTTACCATGTCCGAAAACGACAGCATGGACTTCATTTTTTCAAGAGCATCTTTTCTTCCACCCCAAAGTCGCTCACGGTAATTTGGATCGTAGGAAATAAAACCACCCGCTTGCTTAACAATGCGCACAGCTTCCATTTGAGCAGAAGCAGAAGGTTCATCCGTTAAAGAAAGGGAGCCCAACTGCAAAAACTTTGTTGAAGACAAAATTTCCCTGTCCAAATCCGAAGGTGAAAGGCATGTGTCTGCACCCGGGTTTCTGCAAAAGGAAAAATTTCTTTCCCCATTTTGGTCAAGGCTAACAAAGGCAAGAGTTGTGTGCTGTTTTTTTGTAGTGCGCATTCCGCTTGTGTCCACATTCACGTTTTCAAGGGCAGCCTTTAGGTTTTTGCCAAATGAATCTTCCCCTGTCATTCCAATGAACGAAGAAGCCCCTCCAAGCTTTGCAACTGCGGCGGCACAGTTTGCAGGAGCACCTCCAGGATTTTCCTCATAGATATTTTTACCGTCGGCATTTTTTCCGGCAGCAGTAAAGTCAATCAGGATTTCTCCCAAAGCGGTAACATCATATTTCTTCTGCATAGTACATCCTCAGCCAAAAAGCTTCTTTAATTTTTCAAGCGACAAATCTTTTGTGGAATCAAAAATAATATCCGCCGCACTCACATCGTCTCCGCTTGATTTTATTCCACAGGCTTTTATTCCGGCAGACTTTATTGCACACACACCGGAACGGGCATCTTCAATTCCAAGACAGTCAGAGTACCAGACACCGGCACTTTCCGCAGCATTCAAAAAGATGTCCGGCTGGGGCTTAGCCTTTATTCCTGCAGAAAAATCCAAGGGCTTAGAAAGGCTGCACTCAAAGTATTTTTCAAGACCCAAAGCCTTTATTATAGCAGGGGCATTTTTGCTTGAAGAAGCAAGCGCACACGATATTCCTTGATCGTATGCTTCTTTTAAAAGATTTTCAATTCCCGGAAGAATGTCGTCTTTACCAAGAGAAGAAATCAATTCCTTGTAGCGCTCATTTTTTTCTTTGCAGGCCCTCTCCCTTTTTTCCTTGCTCCAGACAACCTTGTTTGCTTCAAGAATAACAGCAAGAGAGGCTTCTCTGGAAATGCCCAAAAGCTTTTTGTTTATTTCCTGATTAAAGATAAGACCTTCCCTGTCCGCCATCTCTTTCCATGCCCTGTAATGAAGCTCTGCAGTATTAGTGATTACGCCGTCAAGGTCAAAGAGAAGGGCCTTTAGCTTTGGTGCAAGACCAAAAGTTTTTGTCTCACCCGCGCCAAGGGTAAATTCAACATTGCGGTGCCTTAGGCTTAACCCCACACTTTCTTTTCTAAGTGAATATTCGGCAGCATCATGTGTCAAAGTCACGTCAAGAATTGAACCCTTTAGAGCAAGCGAAAACTTTAGCTTTTTCCAAGAAGACGGTATCTGCGGATTGAATGAAAACTTTCCGCCATAGTCAGAGAATCCTGCAAAGCCGTAAACCACACTCATCCAGCTTCCTGCCATACATGCAGTGTGAATTCCGTCGCGGGAATTTCCGTTCACATCATCAATGTCCATGCGGGCGGTCTTGTTAAAGTATTCAAGAGCCTTTTCCCTCTCGCCGCATACAGATGCCATTATGCTCATTATGCAGTGTGAAAGAGAAGAATCCCCGGTCGTATATTTTTCGTAAAAATTAAAATTCCTGATTTTTTCTGCAAGCGTAAATCTTCCGCCAAGCAAAAACTGGGCAAGAACCAAGTCTGGCTGCTTTAAAACCCTGTGGCGGTAAATCACAAGAGGATGATAGTGAAGCAATAGCGGATAATTTTCTTTTGGTGTGTTTTTAAAATCCCAGTCGGCCTTATCCATAAAAGAATCATCCTGAGGAATAATGCCTGCTTCATCATCATAGGGAATGTACATTTTTTTTGCAGCAAGTTTCCATTCATTTTTTTCTTCTTCGCTGGCCTTGTCTCCTGAACGTTTAAGGGCAATCTCCAGGTTTTCGCGTGCCATCAAATTTGTAAAGGCATTATTGTTTACAATGGCTGTGTATTCATCAGGCCCTGTAACATCTTCTATGTAGAAAGCACCGTCCTTGCTTTTGCTAAAGTGACCAAGGCTTAGCCACATTCTTGCAGTTTGTGTGCAAAGTTCCTCAACGTCTTTCTTTTCAAAGCCAAGATCATCCTCGTGGGCATATAGATATTTGTTAAGTGCAAAAATTATGTCGGCGTCTATGTGGTACTGGGCAGTTCCGGCAGGAAAATATGCAGACGTTTCCTCTCCACTAATTGTGCGCCATGGGAACAAGGCTCCCTTTAGGTTCATCACACTTGCCCTTTCCAATGCCTTTGGCAAAATGCGTGCCCTGTATTCCAAGAGGCTTTTTGCAACGAGGGGGAAGGTGTATGTAAAAAGAGGACAGGCATAGCTTTCGCTGTCCCAGAAAAAATGCCCCTCGTAACCTTCGCTGGACAAGCCCTTTGCCGCAATGGAAGCCCTTCCGTTCCTAGAAGCAGACTGTAGCAGATGAAAAAGGTTAAACTCAAGAGCCTCTTCACTTGCCCTGTCACCTTCAATCTGAACAAGAGCAACCTTCCAGAATTCCGCAAGAAAATTTTTCTGCTCATCAAGCAGCCTGTCAAAGCCAAGTTCCAAAGCCTTTTTGCAAGAATCAGAGGACATTTGCTTTAAGGACAAAGCATCCCCATCTTTTTGCCAAACATAAGAAATGTATTTTTCAAGGACAAAAGTTTCCCCGCTTTTAAGGCAAAAGTTTTTTTCTCCGTCAAAATCAAGGCTCTGATTGCCCAGAAAAAATTTGTGGCTGCAAGTTCCCGCAAGAGACAGGGAAGAGTTCACAGTCCGGGCAAAAAATGCCTGCGGATTTTCCGAACGAATCTGCAAAACCTCGTGGCGGAATTTGGCACCTATTCTTGGGTCGTCCTTTGCAAGAATATTTTTTGCCTCAACATCAATAAAGCTTTTCAAGCCAACTTGCACGTCTTTGGAAGAAGTGTTCGTTACGCTGTAGCGGATTGCGGCAGTGTCTTCATGGGTAAAAGAAACAAGCCTCTCGCTTCTAAGGAAAATTGACCGCGAGCCGTCGTTCCAGTCAGTTATGCGTTCAAGGCTTCCCTTTTGCGTGTCCAGTGTAAGCAAGTATTTTTTTATCTTGCCTGGGTCTTCCAAATTAAAGGGAATGGAATCAAGTGTAAGCTCTATGCGTTTTGGATCAGGAAGGTTAACAATTGTCTCGTGGTTCTTTGCATAACCATAAGCGCTCTCCCCGTACAAAATTGATTCGCTCTCGTAAAATCCGTTTATGTAAGTTCCCTTGTGGAAAGTTCCGGCTTTTTCTTCCGTGTCTCCGCGGAATCCAAGGTTTCCGTTTCCAAGTGTAAAAAGAGTTTCGTTTCTCTGTGTTTCGTTTCCGCCAAATTTTTCTGTTGAAAATTTCATATATTTTCCTTAAGCCAGCGCACTTCGTAAGGCCCCAAATCTTGCGCAAGATGATTATTGTATTTTTTTCCGCTAAGCAGGTCTATTGAATTTTCAGACCATGCGTCTATCTTAAAAGAAGCATTGCTTTCGCTAAAGTTTGCAACCACGTGAATTGTATTCCTTCTGAATGCAAAGACCCGCTTGTCCTGCACAGGATAAAAAAAGACTTGGCTTCCGCCCAGCATTTCTTCCTTTGCGCGGAGGCCTATCAGCATCTTTACAAAAGAAGCAAATGTTTTTTGTTCAGGGCATTCACCTTTCCGCTCCCAATCCGTCTTTATCCTGTGAACCCATCTTGAATCAGAAGACTTGTAAGCACTTTCCCTGTAGCTGTAGTCATTCAGAACAGCACGCTCATCACCTGCATACAAAAGAGGAATACCGGGCAAGGCAAAAAGCGTTGCGTACATCATCTTCATTCTTTCAAGAGCCATTTTTTTGTAGAGTTCATTCCCCAAAGAAATAGCCTGCTCAAGCCCCGAAAGAGATGCCATTGTTCCGCAGATGCGGCAGTCACCAGTCTGAGGATTAAGCTGAAAGGCTTCCCCATTTGCAAAGCTTCCCTCAAAGCGGGCGGTAAAAAATTTGTTTAGGAAGAGGCGGTGGTCGTAGCCATTGATTCCAATAGATGCCGCATCCTCATCAGAAAAAGTCCAGCCTATGTCGTCATGGCACCTTATGTAGTTTACCCATGCGCAGCCCGCAGGAACATTCCACCTTTTGCCAAGGCTTAGGGTCAAGAGCCTTGTGTCGCGTGTTGCAATGCTGTTCCAAAAAAGTGCCATCTGGAGCGGATTGTAGGAAAGAATACATTCATCCTTACCAATGTACTGAACAACCTGATCGGGATGAACTATGGCCTCGCTCTTAAAAAGGAGTGAAGGAGCCGCAATTTTTGCCACACATTCAAAGGCTTTTATTAGGGTATGTGCCTTTGGCAAACTTTCACAAGCAGTTCCCTCTTCCTTCCAGACAAATGCAAGTGCATCCAGACGAAGGACAGACACGCCAAGGTTTGCAATAAAAAGCATTTCCTCTACCATGGCAAGAAAGACTTCCGGGTTTGAATAATTCAAGTCCCACTGGTAGGAATTGAACGTTGTCCAGACCCAGCCGCCAAGTTCATTAACATAGGTAAAAGAGCCCCGCCTTACCTGGGGGAAAATTTCCCGCAAAGATGAATTCCATTTGTCCACGATTTTTTTGTCCCGGTAGACGTAGTAAAAATTTTCATAGAACCCGTCACCAGACAAAGCTTTTTTTGCCCACTCATGCTCAGAACTCGTATGGTTAAAGACAAAATCCAAAACCAGATGAATTCCTTCCTTGTGAAATTCCCCAGCAAGTTTTTTTAGGTCTTCCATAGAGCCAAGCTTACCCTGAACCTTGCGGTAAGAGGAAATTGCATAGCCACCGTCGTTCTCTTCCTTGGGGCAGTCAAAGAGCGGCATAAGGTGAACATAATTAATTCCCAAGTCCTTTAGGTAAGGAATTTTCTGAACAAGGCCTTTCAAATCTCCCGCAAACAAATCCACGTAAAGCATCATGCCCACGGAATCCTGCCTTAAATACCAGGGACGGTCATTTCTTTTTGCACACTCAAGGGCCTCTTCGTCATCATCCTTCAAATAAGAAGCGGAACGTTGCTCAGAAGCATCCTTCATGATTTTTTGCAGGCGGCCCAAGATGTCGTAAAAATCCCAGCGGTCACCATAGAGAGTGTAAAGCAGGCCAGTCAAATGTGCCATGTTGTCCACAAGCTGCTCCTTGTACATCCCAAACCTCCATTCAAGCAAAGGCAAGACTTAGCTAAATTAGCCCTTTACAGAACCGGCCAAAAGTCCGCGCACAAAGAATTTTTGCAGTCCCAAGAAGACAGCCAAAGGTAGAACCATGGAAACAAATGCACCGGCAGTAAGCAAGTGCCAGTCAGTTCCCCTGGTACCGGCCATGTTCATCAGGCGGACCGTAACAACCTGAAGCTTCTGCCCCGCACCGCTAAGAAATACCAGCGAAACAAGCATGTCGTTCCAAACCCAGATGAACTGGAAGATTGCAAAGGAAGCAATTGCAGGAACGCTGAGAGGAAGAATCAGGCGCACGAATGTTGTAAAATGGCTTGCTCCGTCAATAAAGGCAGACTCAAGGATTGAACGCGGCAAAGCGAAATGTAGTTGTACATCATGTAGGTTGCAAGCGGAAGTCCAAATCCGCAGTGTGCAAGCCAAATGCCAAGGTAGCTTCCGTTAAGGCCAACCTTCTGGTAGTCGCGCAGAATGGGAATGAGGGAAATCTGAAGGGGAACAACAAGAAGGGCAATGATTATTGCAAACAAAATCTTTCTTCCCTTAAAGCTAAGCCAGGCAAATCCGTATGCCGCAGCCGCCGCAATAAAAATCGGGATGATTACAGCTGGGATGGTTACGGTAACGGAAGACAAAAATGCACTCGCCATAGTTGCACCGCGCACAGCCTTTGTTCCCGTAGCAGAGCCAACACTGTAGCGCTGTCCAAAAAGAACCTGGTTGTAGTTGTCCAGAGTAAAAGACTTAAAGTCTGCAAAAGCCTTCCACCAGCCCGTTGAATTTGTTGCATCGGCAGTCCTGAATGAAGTGATGAAAATTCCAAGCGTGGGTATTGTCCAGAGAATGCAAATTGCAATCAGCACAAAGGTTATGATTATCCTTGCAGGGGAACAAGATTTTTTTTCCAAAGATTTTGCTTTCATTTAAATGCCTCCCTGTTTTTGAATTCCTTAAGGTTGTAATAGATAACCGGACTTACGCCAATCAGTATCAATATTGCTATTGCTGAACCCCGTCCGTAATTGTGGAAGGTGAACATCTGCTTGTACTGCTGGGAAGCAAGAACCTCCGTTCCAAAAAGGCCGTTGGTCATGGAATAAACTATGTCAAAGCACTTTAGGGCAGCAAGAAGAATCGTGGTGGAAACGCTTATTATAGAAGCCCTGATGTTTGGAATTACAATCTGCATAAGGATTCTAAATTCCCCAGCACCGTCAATTCGCGCAGCCTCTATCATGTCTTCGGGGACAGCCTTAAGGGCGGCAGAAAGAACTACAAGTGCAAACCCTGTCTGAAGCCATACGAAAATGGCAATCAGAAAAAGATTGTTCCAAGGAGCGTTGCCAAGCCAGTTCTTTGGCTCTCCACCAAAAGCAACCACCACTGCATTCAAAAGGCCTGTCTGTTCAGCCCCGCCAAATTTTGCCGAGTACATGAATTTAAATATGACGCCTGCACCCACAAGCGAAATGGACATGGGCAAAAAGATAAAGGTCTTTGCAGTCTTTTCTATTGCAGACCTTTCCGCAAGGATTGCAGCCACAAGCCCAAAGACAACGCTAAAGCCTGTTCCGCATACAAGCCAAATCAGCGTGTTGCGGATGGAAACCAGCATTGAGCGGTCGGTAAACAAAAACTTGTAGTTGTCCAGCCCAACAAATTTGGAAGCGCCCTTGTCCAAAAAGCTAAGGTAAAGGGAGCGCATGGTAGGCAAAAAGAGGTACCAGCCCATTATCAATACTGCAGGGCCTATAAAAATATAGGGAACAATTCTATTGTAAACCTTTGTAGGAAAAAGCCCGGCCAAAAGGTTCAATGAATAAAAAATAAGGATTACGCTCAAAACTCCCCATACAACGGCAATAAGCGTCGTAGGAATTTGAGCAAGCGCATTTCCCTTTAGCAAGATGAATCCGCCAAGAGAAATGGCAAGCGTTGCAATAAGCGTCAAAAAAGTTTTTAACAAGTTGTTGGCGCACAAGCAGCTTACAGTTACAGGCATTTTTCCTCCTTTAGTCTGTAAAACTAAAACTAATTTATAAAACAGGCGCATCATTTTGACACGCCCGTTTTTACTGCAAATCGCTTACTGCGGCCAAGTCTGGTCTATAACCTTAAGGGCCTGCTCTGCACTTTCTGCACCGCTAACATAGTTCACCATGCCGGTCCAGAAGGAACCAGAACCAACTTCCGTAGGCATAAGGTCGGATGCGTCAAAGCGGAAGACGCTTGCATTCACAAGAACCTTTGCAATTTCCTTTTCAAGGGAATTTCCATAGTCAGCAAAGTTCTGATTCTTGTGGGGGAAGAGGGCACCGCCAATCTTTGCCCAAGGAGCACATGCTTCCCAAGTAGTAAGGAAAATCATGAACTCTTCAACACCCTTCTTGTCCGTAAAGGCAACAAACTGGTCGCCACCGCCAAGAACAGGAGTTCCCCATTTTTCATCAACAGAAGGAAGGGCAAATACGCCAACGTTGTTTTCCAAGTCCGCCTGAACTTCTTCCTGCATAAAGCCTGTAATAAAGTTGCCCTGGCGGTTCATCATTGCAGCTGGTGGATTTTCAAAGATAGGCTTTACGCTGTCTCCGTAGCTAAGTGTTACGATGTTTGCAGGGCCACCGTAAACATACTTGGGGTTAAGCCAAATGTCGCCGCACATTTTAAGGGCCTTTACAACAGCAGGGTCATCAAAAGCAATTTCGTGGTTAACCCACTTGTCGTAAACATCAGGGCCTGCAGTACGCAGCATCAAGTCTTCAAGCCAGTCTGTTCCAGCCCAGCCTGTAGCGGCACCGCTTTCAAAACCAACTGACCAGGGAACGATACCGTCAGAAACCATCTTGTCCTGCAACGTCTTTAGTTCATTCCATGTCTTGGGAACTGAATATCCCCTCTTGCTCCATTCCTTTTTGTTGTACCAGACAAAGCTCTTTGCGTTAACGCGGTGGAAAACGCCGTAAACCTTGCCATCATTTCCTGTTCCTAGTTCCTTCCAAACAGGAGCGTAGTTTGCATCGATTGCCTTTACCACATTGGCGGAAAGTGGCTTTAAGTAACCCGCCGCCGCAAAACGCTTCATTGTACCAGGCTGGGGAAGGGCCGCAACATCCGGTGGAGTTCCAGCTTCCGTCTGAACCTGAATCTGAACTTCAAAGTCTGGGCTTCCCTCGTAAACAACATTGTATCCTGTCTTTTCATTAAAGATTTTTATAATCTCCTCAAAGCGGGCCTGCTCTTCGCCACGGAAGGCACCCTGAACAAGAATGGTCTTGTCCCCTTCACCACCAGAAGCTGCCTGCTCCTTCTTTGAGCATCCTACAAGTGCCAAAAGCGCAAAAGAAAACGCAAGGGCTCCAAATAACTTTTTCATACTAACCTCCTGAATCTTGCTTAAATGTGCAAGTATAAAAACCAACTTTTTCTACGGCCAATTTTTGCATGCATTTTTTTATTCAGCCGCAGTCTTTGTTGATTCCTTTCTATAATGTCAAGCGGAAGAACCATATTCGCGACAGTCCGGTTCTCACTCTTGATTTTTGCCAATATCAGTTCAGCAGCCATCTTTCCCGAATCATCAAGATTCTGGCTTACAGAGCTAAGTCCTATGTACTGGGCAATGTCAATGTTGTCAAAGCCAAGCACCTTTACCTCTGAAGGAATACCAATGCCCTTCTCCCTTGCAAGCGCAATGAACCTAGCCGCAATCAGGTCACTTGAACAAAAAACACAGTCGGGAAGCTCCGCCTGCTTCAAAAAGTCCCTTATTCCCTCGTCAAGCTTTTTTTCCGTAAAGTCACCAATCCAAACGTGCTTGTCCTGAATG
>Ga0256404_1003503_pt1 | contig 31765 bp, 32 predicted proteins | sample RumenRJG_01DNA_FD_185990 | JGI IMG/M metagenome (GOLD analysis project Ga0256404, IMG submission 185990) | Bovine rumen microbial communities from Lethbridge, Alberta, Canada - RJG_01 | ecosystem: Host-associated > Mammals > Digestive system > Stomach > Rumen | place: Canada: Alberta | collected...
AAATAAAAAGAAAACCGCTTAAGCGGTTATTTCTTTAAGTATGAGTAACCTTTCTTAGAAGTTATCTCTTTCTTTTCGCTTTGCATTAATCTAAATGAATAATAGAGTGATGCAAGACCAGTTAAGACAAGTAAGACACCGATAACATATGTGATCCATCCGACATAAACGAATGAGTAGAAGGAACCATACATATGTTTTTTGCTTGCTTCCATCGCGAAGAAGAGAACTGAAGTAGCAACATTAAGTAAGCCACCAAGCATAACTAATGCGCTGGTCTTCTTTGAGAAGAGATATGAGCATAAGGCTAAGGCCATCAAGACGATCGACGCAATGCCTAATCCGCTAACTCCACTCATGTGTGAGTTCTTTTCATACACAGTTGATACTGCGTGGAAGAAGAATTGGTAACCACTAATCGAAACAAATGTTTCGGTAGGATAGACTGGGATAATAAATTGTGGAATTGCTAATAAACCGCATGTAAGAACAATAGCAGCTAATGAAGCAATTACGACTATTCTAACTTTTTTCTCCATCTTTATCTCCTTCAAGTTGGCTGGGGCGACTGGGATCGAACCAGTGAATGGCGAGTTCAGAGCCCGCTGCCTTACCGCTTGGCTACGCCCCAATATAAAAGGTGGCGTTATTTGGTAAATGGTGCCCGGGACCGGACTTGAACCGGTATGAGTTATTCACTCGAGGGATTTTAAGTCCCTTGCGTCTACCAATTTCGCCACCTGGGCTTTCAATGGTCTCCCGTAGACGATTCGAACGTCCGACCCCTTGATTAAAAGTCGAGTGCTCTAGCCAGCTGAGCTAACGGGAGATGATGCAATTTTTACAAATTGCTTGAATATTATGGCACATTAGAGTTTTATATGCCATAACTTTTTTGGTTGGGGTGGCTGGGATCGGACCAGCGAATGCAAGAGTCAAAGTCTTGTGCCTTACCACTTGGCTACACCCCAAGAGTGGTGGAGGAAGGTGGATTTGAACCACCGAACCCGAAGGAATTGATTTACAGTCAACCGCGTTTGGCCGCTTCGCTATTCCTCCACGTGTTTGTCAATGGTGGATGTTAGAGGGCTCGAACCTCTGACCCCCGCCGTGTAAAGGCGATGCTCTCCCAACTGAGCTAAACATCCAATTACACTTTGACGTGCTAGATAAATATATCATTATGATATAAGCAAGTCAATGTGAAATTTTTTAAGATTTTCAAACGATTAATAACCCTTTTTACCTAGGAGATGGAACATATTCTTTTTATAAACTTCAACTCCTGGTTGGTTAAATGGGTTTACTTTTAGTAAATATGCTGACATAGCGCATGTCTTCATATAGAAGTAGAAGAGATAACCTAAGCTATATTCATCTAGTTTTTCAACTTCGATAACGATATTTGGAACATTTCCTGTTTTGGTGTGAGCTTCAAGAGTTCCTAAGAAAGCTTTTTCATTAACGAAGCCAAGATCTTTTCCTTCAAGATAATTTAAACCATCTAAATCTTTATCGTCGTGAGGAATGACGACTGTGTGATTTGGCTTTTTGATATAGAGGATTGATTCAAACATGATTTTATTACCATCTTGAATGTATTGGCCTAAAGAATGAAGGTCAGTAGAGAAGGTTGCTGAATCTGGTAGTAAACCTTTTCCTTCTTTACCTTCAGATTCACCGAATAATTGTTTGAACCATTCACCGAGTTGAGTAAGTCTTGGCTCATAGCTAACGAACATTTCAACTGGTTTATTATGACGATAGAAGTAGTCTCTTAAAACTGCATATTTATAAGCAGGATTTGCATCAATTGTTGGATTTTTGCAGTCTTTTTCAGCTTGTAAAGCGCCTTTCATTAAGGCATCAACATCGACGCCTGCACAGGCAAGAGGGAATAAGCCGACAGCAGTGAAAACTGAGTATCTTCCCCCGATATTTGATGGAAGAACAAAAGTGACATAACCTTCTTTATTTGATAATTCTCTTAGAGCGCCTTTTGAGGCATCGGTAGTAGCAAAGATTGCTTTTTTAGCAGCTTCTTTGCCAACTTTCTTTTCGAGAAGTTCTTTAACTAATCTAAAGGCAATTGCGGTTTCGGTTGTTGTTCCACTTTTAGAAATAACATTAATTGCAAAGTTCTTATTTTCTAAATAACGAAGAACATCATAAACGTAGTCGCTTGAGAATGTTTGACCTAAGAAGATAATTTCAAGTTTATCGTCTGATTTAAGTCCTTTGATTGCTTCTAGAGCTGCTCTAGCACCTAAATAGGATCCTCCAATACCACAGACAACTAAGACTTCGTAATTATCTCTAACTTGCTTAGCGTATTTCTTAATTGCTTCAAATTCGACTTTGTCGAATGTTTCTGGATATTTGACCCAGCCAGTGTAGTCATTTCCTGCACCTTTATTTTCTTCAATCATCTGATTGATTTGACTAACTCTATCTTGATATGAAGCATAGTCAACTTTGGTTAAAATGTGTTCATCATTAACTCTTAACATTTTAGTTCTCCTTCTTCTGAGCTTCGATCCACTCAGGTAATTTGTTTTTTAAAGCCGTGAAGTCAATGTATTGAGGATCGATTTTTTCTTTCTTCACCCCACTTCGATGATATTCATCTTTTTCTTCTTGGCTAATTTGTGACATCGATAGTTTTAAAAAACCATCTTGCTCGATGCCAATAATTTTAACTTGGTAAGTTTTACCAATTTTTAAATATCGTGAAATATTTCTAATGAAGGTGTTAGCTACTTGGGAAATATGAAGAAGCCCTTTTTGACCATCTTCAAAAATCATTATTGCCCCAAATGGTTTAATGCTAATAATTGTACCTTCGATGATATCGTTAATTTTGTAAGTATTCATTTTTTTTCAATATACGCTTCTATAGCGTTGGTGTCCTCTAATTTTGTAATTTTCTTAAGTTTTTCTTTTCCTTCGATAATCGCGACTTTCTTACCAAGTAGTTTTACTAGTTGCGTATCATCAGTAGCATTTTGACCTAAGAATTTTACGTGTGCTTTTTTAATTACATCTAATCTAAATGCTTGCGGTGTTTGAATGAAATAAAGTAAGTCTCTATTTTCAAATGAGATTAATTCTCCATCAACTGCTTTAACAGTTGTATCAACGACTTTAATTGCTGGAGTGGCTCCATCGAATTTATCTAAGGATTCAACTAATCTAGAAATGATATCTTCATCAACGAGAGGTCTAGCAGAATCGTGGATAAGAACAAATCCATTTTCTTCTTTAATGGCGTCTAATCCGTTCCTTACACTTTCTTGTCTTGAAGATCCTCCGATAACGATCGATTTAACTTTGTTAAATTCTTTTACGATTTCTTTAACTTTTTCTAAATCTTCTTTAGCAGAGACAACAATGATTTCATCAATTCTTTTTGAAGAGTTAAAGGCATTTAATGAATACCATAAAACTGGTTTTCCTTTGATAAGATAAAATTGCTTTTTCTCTCCTTGAGCAAAGCGTGATGAAGATCCTGCTGATAAAACAACTGCAAAAGTTTTCATTTATTCGCCACTAAGTTTTTTGAATGTTTCTTCTTCTTTGCGTTTTAATTCATTATCAACAGCAATTTGTTTGATGATTGATTTAACTGTATTATCGAGGTTAGAACCTTCGGTATAGTTAGCGGTGAACGCAAAGTTAACACGTTTTTCTTTAACAAGTCTTTGAATGTTGGTTTTATCTTTCTTGCTATAAATAGCAATTGATTTACCGCCATTGTTTTTAACGACTTGCATACATGGAACGTCGGTCATTCCATCACCAAGATAAATCATATTGGTATATGGGATGCGGTGTTCTTTTTCTTTTTGATTGATTTTCTTATCGTCTCTTAAATCTGTCGCACCTTTAGAAATTCTAAAGAGATATTGAGTTTTTTGAGTATAGTTAACAGCTTGTTTTGGCCAAACAGGAACTTGTGTTTCTGGGTCAAAATAGAATTCACAGCCATAGATTTCTTTGAATTCTTTAGCAATCGAACTTCCCTCAACAATTTCTTTGGTTCCGGAACTTAACAAGTAATGCTCAACTTTAACATCGTGTTGTTGACCATATTTATTGATTCTTTTGAACCACGACTCAACACCTGGATAGAATTCAATCTTCTTACCACAGTCATTAAGAAACTTTTTTGTTAACTTGATACCTTTATCTTTCGAAAGTTTAATCATCATATACATATATGAGAGAATTCTTTCGACTTCAGACTTTTTAGAGAACTCACCTGTTGCACCCCAGAATTCTTCAGGTTTTAAACCTAACGCTGGAATGAAGGCATAGTTTTGCATGTCTGTTGTCGATAAAGTTTTATCGAAGTCATACATAATAGCAACTATTGGTTTTTTCATGTGTGTATCCTCGCTTAAAACATTACCAAAAGGTAAAGACTATGTCAATTTATGTAGTTGGCAAATATGCCAAATTATAGTTTTTTGTATGGAAGAGGATATTTAGATGTTAAAGCGATAACTTTTTTATGGATTTCTTCAAGTTTAGCTTCGTCATCTTTATTAAGGATTGCTTCATCGATGTATTGAGCAACTAATTCCATATCTTTCTCAACAAATCCTCTTGTCGTGATAGCGGCTGTACCGATACGAACTCCGCTGGTAATCATTGGAGGAAGTGCGTCGTTTGGAATAGTGTTTTTATTGACGGTAATTCCAACTTTATCAAGAAGCTTTTCAACTTCTTTTCCAGTCATACCTTTCGTTGAATATGTATCAACTAAAATTAGATGGTTATCTGTGCCACCGGTGATGAGTTTATATCCTCTTGCTTTTAAGGCTTCAGCAAGAGCTTTACAGTTAGCGATAATTTGTTTGCAATAAGTGGTGAATGAAGGTTGAAGATCTTCGGCAAAACATATGGCTTTTGCGGCGATAATGTGCATTAATGGGCCACCTTGAATACCTGGGAATAGCTTGGAATTTACCTTCTTATAAATCTCTTCATTATTGGTTAAAATCATACCACCTCTTGGGCCTCTTAAAGTCTTGTGAGTTGTGGTGGTAACGATGTCAGCATATTCGCATGGATTTGGGTGTAAACCAGTAGCGACTAAACCGGCAATATGAGCCATATCAACCATGAAGTAAGCTCCGACTTCATCGGCAACTTTTTTGAAGAATGCAAAATCAATTATCCTGCTGTAAGCAGAGGCACCAGCAAGAATTAGTTGTGGTTTTTCTTTTAAAGCAAGTTCTCTCATTGCTTCGTAATCAATGTAGCCATCTTTATCGACATCATAATGAACAAAGACATAATCACTTCCTGAGAAGGATAATTTGTGTCCATGAGTTAAATGTCCTCCGTTAGAAAGAGACATTGACATGACTTTGTCGCCTTTTTCTAATATGGAACGATATGCAGCCATGTTGGCTTGACTACCAGAGTGTGGTTGGACGTTTGCATATTTAACATTATATAATTTTTTAGCGAGCTCTTGAGCTTCTCTTTCAACCATATCAACGTTTTCACAACCGCCGTAATAACGTCTTCCTGGATAACCTTCAGCATATTTATTTGTTAAGATTGATCCACATGCTTCTAAAACATCTAATGAAACATAGTTTTCAGAAGCGATTAATTCGATATTGTTTTCTTGCCTAACTAATTCGGCATTAATAAAATCACGTATAACTGTATTTTGCATATGTGCACCTCGTATTTTTATTATCTTAATTACTACTAGTAAAAATGTAAATAAAAAGCAGAACAATGTCTGCAATTTTTATAAAAAATGGTGCAGCGAATGAGAATCGAACTCACACGGGTTGCCCCATACGCCCCTCAAACGTACGCGTCTACCAGTTCCGCCATCGCTGCAGCGATAAATAATATACTATTAATTTTTTCTATTCACAAGTGAAAAGTATATGCTGGGTCAATTATTTAAAAGACGAAAATTAATGATGCGATTCCAAAATAGACAAGTAAGGAAGTAACATCAACGATTGTGGTTAATAAAGGTTGAGAAACGATTGCTGGATCTTTTTTGATTGCAGCTGCACCCATTGGAAGAAGGACAGCGACCATTTTTGAAAGGAACATAGCGATGACTAATGTTCCAGCAACTAAGCCAGAAACCTTTATGACTTCAACAAAGAATTCCATGCTCCAACAGTTACCAATCCAGACGGATGCGCTGTAACCTAAATTGGAATTTGAAACGATTCCAAAATATTGTTCAACCGAGAACCAAACAAAAGCAAAAATCCCGACAATTACAGCAATTATCGCTGCAGAAATCGATTCTTTTCTTATAACCTTCCAGAAGTCTCTTGGTGAAAATTCTTGTAAGGAAAGGCCACGAATCATAAGGGCAATTGTCTGTCCTCCGGCGTTGCCTCCAGTATCCATTAAGACTGGAATGAAGGCTGCTAAAATTGCAATGCTAGCGATTCGATCTTCAAAGATGGAAAGTACCATTGATGAGAATGTTCCAAGAATAAGTAAAACGATGATCCAAGGAATGCATTTTTTAGCCATTTTAACTGGAGAGGTTTCTAGATAAGAATCTTCAAGTGGGGTAACCATTTGCATTTTTGAGATATCTTCAGTTGTTTCTTCTTCGATAATATCCATGATGTCGTCGACGGTAATAAGACCAATTAGTCTTCCATCATTATTTAAAACAGCGATAGCGTTTAAGTCATAACGTTTAACGATGTTAGCAACTTCTTCTTGGTCATCATTTACATTAACTGTGACAAAGTCACGATTCATGATTTCAGTTAGAACTGTATCTCCTTTAGCAAAAATCAAATCATCTAAATCAACGATACCGACAAGGTTGCGTTTTTTATCCATGACGAACAATGTATAAATTGTTTCTTTGTTTTTACCAGTTCTTCTAATTTCTTTGATAGCTTCATCAGCAGTTAAATTAGACAAAAGAGCAACAAACTCAGTTGTCATAATTGAACCAGCGCTATCTTCTTTATAATTTAATAATTTATTAATTGTTGCTCTTCTTTCTTTTGAAACGTTTCTAAGAACACGAGTAACAACGTTTGCGGGTAATTCTTCAAGGTCATCGACTAAGTCATCGGTGAATTGTTGTTCCAAAACATCAGCAAGTTCATCATTAGACATTAAGTTAATGACATCTTCCTTAACTTCTGGTTTTAGTTCAGTGAATAAATCAGCAGTGTATTCAGACTTAACGGTTTTGAAAATGAAAATAATCTTTTTGGTATCTTCAATATCACTTACTGCTTCAGCAATATCAATAGTTGGGACAACTTCAAAAAGTTGACGAATTTCTTTAACTTTCTTTTCGTCAATCAACTTTTCTATTTGTTCAGTTGAGATGAATTCGTTTTCCATTTTCTTTACCTTTCTCAAAAATTTTATCTTCTTTAATTTAATAAAGAAAGCAAAATATTTTTTAAATGTGATACAATACTAGGCACAAGAAGGATAGATATATGAAAAAAATCTTAGTAGAAACATCCGCTAGACATATTCATGTCACTCAAGAAACATTAGAAATTTTATGCGGAAAAGATGCAAAACTCGAAGTCAAAGCAATGCTTTCTCAACCAGGACAATTCGTTTCATTTACAAAACTTGAAGTTGTCGGACCAAAGAGATCCATTGCTGGAGTTTCAATTTTAGGACCAGTTAGAAAAGCTAACCAAGTTGAAGTTTCATTTACTGATGCTAGAACACTCGGCATTCAAGCTCCTGTTAGAGAATCTGGCGATACTGCTGGAACTCCAGGTGTTAAATTAGTTGGCCCATGTGGTGAGGTCGAATTAAAAGAAGGCGTCATCGTTGCCAAACGTCATATCCATATGACTCCAAAAGATGCTGAAGAATTCGGTGTCAAAAATGGTGATATCGTTAAAGTAGCAACTGGTAGAGAAGGTCGTAAAATTATTTTTGATGATGTTGTCATTAGAGTTAGAGAAGACTTTGCTTTAGCAATGCACATCGATACAGATGAATCAAATGCTGGTATGTGCTCTGGCGAAGTTTATGGTGAAATCGTTAAATAATGAGAACGATTGAATATACTCCAAAAAACGTTTGTTCTCAAAAGATGGTTATAACCGTTGACGGAGACATTGTTAAACATGTTGAAATCTATGCTGGTTGCCATGGCAATAGACAAGCTGTGTCTAGACTAGTTGAAGGTTTAACAATTGATGAAGTTATCGAGAAATTAGATGGTATTGAATGTCGTGGATCAAGGACTGGCAAAACCAGTTGCCCTGATCAACTAGCTCAAGCCTTAAAAACCTTAAAGTAATTGTAATTTATAATTACATTGCTATAATATCGATTAATCTTATCAAGAACCGTGTAAGAGGGATGAAATAACACGGTAGCAACTCTCAAGATGAGTAAGTGCTCTTCCTTAGCGGTGGCCCACCCACCGAGCGATAAGAACGGAATTCACAAAAAAGAAAAGTGACTTTCCTTGAGTGGGAAGTCATTTTTTATTAGATAGAGGTGCAGTTATGAAAAAATTAAATCTATTCACATCTGAATCTGTTTCAGAAGGTCATCCTGATAAAGTTTGTGATCAAATTGCTGATAGCATCTTAGATTATTGTTTATCAGTCGATCCAAAAAGTAGAGTTGCCTGTGAGGTTTTTGCAACAAAGAACTTTGTTCTTATCGGTGGTGAAATTACTTCAAAAGCAAAACCAAATTATAAGAAAATTGTCAAAGATGTTTTAACTGATATTGGATATACCAAAAAAGAATATGGATTTTCTGCTGACGAAGTTGAAGTTGAAGTAAGAGTCCAAGAACAATCAAGCGATATCGCTATGGGTGTTGATGCGACTAAAGATGAAGATATAGGAGCAGGCGACCAAGGTATTATGTTTGGTTATGCAACAAATGAAAATGATGGCTATATGCCTCTTCCAATTGCCATTGCTCATAAGCTTGTTAGAATTGCGACTAACCTAAGAAAATTAGGCGAATTTAAACATGCTAGACCAGATATGAAATCACAAGTCTCGATCGACTATTCTGATCCAAAAAATCCGCGAATTGCGACGATTTTGATGTCAATTCAACATGATCCAGATATTGATATAAAGGCATTTAAAGACTATGTTAAAAACTTCATTATGATACCAGTTACTAAATCATTTGGATTAAATGATGACTTTGAAACAATCATCAACCCAACTGGTAATTTCGTAATCGGTGGACCTGCTGGAGATACTGGTGTTACCGGAAGAAAGATTATCGTTGATACTTATGGTGGTGCTGGTCATCATGGTGGTGGAGCTTTCTCTGGAAAAGACCCAACTAAAGTTGATAGAAGCGCATCTTATTTTGCTAGATATATTGCAAAGAATTTGGTTGCAGCAGGTGTTGCGGATAGATTAGAAGTCCAATTAGGTTATGCAATTGGTCAAAATGAACCTGTTTCAATCCACGTTGATACATTTGGAACCTCTAAATATAGTGATGAAAAGATTGTTGAATTAATCCTAAAAGTCTTTGACTTAAGACCTGGAATGATCATCAAAAACTTCTCACTTACTAAACCAACATTTGAATATCATAAGCTCACTAATTATGGTCATTTTGGTAGACCAGATTTAGATTTACCATGGGAGAAATTAGACAAGGTAGTCGAAATCCAAAAATTAGTAAAATAAATTGATTATTGCTCTATATTTTCAAATATAAATTTGTCATAATATAAGTGTAATTAGCTACATAGCATAATTTGGAAAGGAGATACACTTTATGAAATACCAAATTATTGGTAAGAACATTGAAGTGACCGAAGGTATTAGAAATGCTGTTGAAAGCAAGCTTTCACGTATGGAAAAATACTTCGTCATTAACGAAGATGTAACTTGCCGCGTTGTTGTTAGATCTTACAAAGTCGGAGCAAAGGTTGAAATCACTATCTTTACTCAACATATGGACTTAAGAGCAGAAGTTAGCAATGCAGACTTATATGCTGCAGTTGATTTAGCTATCGATAAACTCGAAGGCCAAATGAGAAAATTAAAAACAAGAATGGACCGTTCCAAAGGTGGAAAAGTCTCTCTTGGCAAAGCTTTAGCTTTAGAAAACATTGAAGCTCTCGAAGACGAAATCGATGAAGAAGATCAAGTCGTTAGAACAAAATCTAAATATCTTGATCCAATGACCGTCGACGAAGCTATCATGAGAATGGAAGCAATCGGTCACCCATTCTTCCTCTATCTAGATGAAGAAGATGATCGTATCAGCGTTGTCTACGAACGTGAAGATGGCGGTTATGGTATCTTCCAAGCGGAAAACCCACTTAAATAGTTTACTATTTAAAAAAATTCGGCGCTCTGCCGAGTTTTTTTATGCCGCATTTTCGGTGGGCTGCTTTTTGTGAATTTTCAAAATACTTGGATATACGTATTTATTACATAAGAAATTGATTTTATCGAAAACAGCTTTTTGGAATAAATATCCAACACCCATAGATAGTATGAATGTTCCTATTAATAACACCCCGTCATTTTCTGCCACCGGTCTAATGTAAGGCATAAAGAAGAAATGTAGTATGTAAATTGAAAATGTTATATTGCCTATTTCCACTAATGGTTTGAAGCTAAGAATCTTGCATAACCAACTATCATTGCACCAAACCAACATTACAATCATTATTGATGCGAAAACAGCGGTGCAGTATTGATAACTCCAACCGATAGCTATATTACGAGGACCAAAGATAAAACCACTTATCATCGCAAAAACAAGAATACTTAAAGGTATTACACATAAAAACTGTTGTAGTTTAAATGATATTTTTATTTCTTTTTGGACAATGACGCTATAAAAATACGCAAAAGCCATTCCGACCAAGAATGAGTGAATTCTGAAAGGAGCTTTTTCTCCGCCGGTTAGCAGATAAAAAACATCTGATGATAAGAATTGTCTTGTTATCAATGCTAAACCAAGTAAGAAAGCACCATAAGCGAGATTAATATAATCCCACTTAATGTACTTTGTTAAGAGCATATGAATGAATATAAAAATCGGTGAAATAAAATACATTAGAACCAATTGCTGTAAAAACCAGAGATGCCCTGGAGCATCATAAAACAGCATTGCTCTCCTATAATAATGCCAATGACCCCAGATTAGTGGCATTTGGTGCTTCATCAAAAACATCAAAAGAGTAATAAAAATCCAGTACGGAATTATAATTGTCACTATCTTCTTAAGATAAAAAACGACCAATTCTTTCCATGATTCAATCCTAAATACTTTTGAAAAAGGTTTGACTAAAAGAAATCCACTTAAACAAAAGAAAATAACATTACTAATGCCACCATCGAATTGTAGAGGTATGTGGCATGCAACAACGAGGAAAATTGCAAATACTCTAAGCCCTTGCAATTGATTAAATTTTTGTTTATTCATACAGATATTATCTTCTAAGTCCCTAACCATGTCTATATTAAGCATATCGACGTTTGCTTAGTAACTAAAATATTTGCCTTTTTATTCTCTTGTTTATAAAATAAACGCAATGGCTAAACTACTCGCAACTGATTTAGATGGAACTCTCTTCTATCCGAAGAAGAGAATTAGACTAATTTCTAATAAAACAAGAAAGTTCATTCAAGACTTTATTGATGAAGGAAATTATTTCGCAGTTGTTTCTGGAAGAAACATCGGTCCATGCAACCGTATTTTTTCACGACTAAATAGAGAAGGAATTGCGATTGGTTGCAATGGTTCGTTTATCACCAAGAATGGTGATTTAATTACAAAGAAAACTTTTGAACCTGAAACACTACATAAAGTTATTGATTACGTAAATGAACATTTTCAAATTCGTGGACTTTATGTCATGTCTGATAGAGATGAGTTTGTTCAACAATATAAATTCAAATCTTTATTCTACAGAATAGTTAATAATTGGTGGTATTTTTATCAAGGAGCATTACGTAATCCTTACAAAGTATCAAAAGAAAAATTTGAAGAAATTATCAATACTGGTCATGCCTTTAAATTAATGATTATGTTTGGCGTCTCTAAAAAGTCTAAAAAAAGATCAGCTGAAGCTAACAAAGAACTATTCAAACAATTTGGAAATGAGATTGAAGCAAGCTGGTCTAATGAATTTATTGAAATCTCACCATATGGTTGTTCTAAATCAAATGGATTGAAATTTATAGAGAATTATCTTAAGATAAATCACGATGATGTCTTCGTTGTAGGAGATTCTGGCAATGATATTTCGATGTTTAAGGAATATCAAGATCATTCATTTTGTATGTCACACGCACCGCTATCGGTCTCGAAGTATGCTAAACATACAATAAAGAAGTTCGAGAATATCAAAGATTATCTCTACGAAGATAAAGAAAGGAAGTAATTATGAATAATTACACAGCTGCAATCGGAAGTTTCATTCGCTACGACATGATCGTATTCAACACCCTTGAATACACGATGAAAAAAGATAAATACGATGTTGAAGCCTATAAAGCACGTAAAGAAATCATCCGTAACGAAATCGAACAAAACACTCCGCTCCATGCTTGCTTACAAAACTCTGGTGAAGCAGGAGAAAAATTAACACAAAAAATCAATGAAATGCTTGATGTCGTTTATGGCGATGAGTCAACCATTTTAAAACTCTCACAAGACGGAAGTGAACTTCACGTTGACTATTCTCAATGTGTCACTGTCTTCGAACATGTTTTACCAATCCATGAAGAACTTCGCAAAATCATCGAAGCTCACATGATTGGTGCTAAGAAAGAAGAAAAGATGGACGAACCATCCTATGATAGTCTCATTCTTAAGAATGAATACTTCTATAGAGGAATGGTTAACATGCTTCTTTTAGATCAATTCGATCATTTATTTGCTGAATATAATAAAGCAAGAAATGAAGCAAAAGGTGCTATCACTCCTCAATCAAACTTCATTCAAAACGATATCTCTAGAGTCGTTAATTTATTCCACTTTGTTAGAAATAACGCTGTTGCAAGAAGTGCTGAATATTATGAAGTTATCGACCCATTGTTTGCTCTTATTGAAATGACTGGTGGTAGAAGAGATTTACCACAAGGCAAAAACTTCGGAACAATGTTTACTGAAGTTAAGAAATTAACTAGAGAACACGCTAATAAATGGGAACTCGAATGGAAACCTGCTTATGATGAATTCAACAGACATTTCCAAGAAGAAGTTACCAAGATGCAACAAAACAACAAACAAGCTTAAAATTGAAATAATTTTAGGATAGTGATATTGTATTTAAGGTTTATTTATGAAAGACAAAGTTAGTGGTAAAGAATTCGCTTGGTATTTAGCTGGGGCAACAATCTCCGTATTTGGAATCATTTTAATGATTTTCGGAATTATTGGTCATCATCTAAATGTCAGTGCAGAAAACAATTTTATTAAAGTTGCTGAAAAAGCTTTAATGGATGGAATTAAAATTCCATTTGATTTTAGAATTTGGGGCATCCTAATTTTCTTATTAGGTATTGCTGTTGTTGTTATTGCATTAGTTGTAAATGCTAAAAAGACAGATCGTGAAGTTGATAAACAACTTCGTAGACAACAAAGACAAGCTGCTCTTAAAGACAACACAATTGAAGTTAAAAGCGCAGTTGAAATCATTGAAGAACCAGCTCCTCAAGTCGAAGCTGCTCCTGCTAACGAAGCAAAATAAATTTCTTAAATATCAAGATAAGGTGCCTATGGCACCTTTTTTATTTCAAATAACAATAAAATTTGTTAATATTAAAATATGATTAATAACTACGATGCATTCTTATTTGATTTCGATGGTACTCTTTTTGATACCTATGAATCTTCTATATATGTATTTGAAGAAGCGTACGCAAGAAAGGGTATTAAAATCAATCGAGAAGAGATACTAGGTTATACTAGAGAACCAATCCCTGTTTCCTATAAAAGAATAACTGGAAGTATGGATGGATTTGCCAAATTTATTGCCGACATTGATGAATTTGTATTCTCAGATAAAGTTACCCAAATGGCGGAGATTTACGGGGATACTGCAAAGATTTTAAAGTTGTTAAAGGCCAATAATAAGACTGTGGGAATAGTTACTTCTAACGCGAAAGATCACGTAATCGATGTTCTTAAAAGATTTGATTTAGTTGATTATTTTGACGTTATTGTTGGTAACAAAGAAGCGCCTACTCCAAAGCCGTCACCAGAGCCTATTCTGAAAGCCTTGGAACTTCTTAAAATTGAAGATAAAAGTAAAGTTGTTTATATCGGAGATTCTTTAAATGATGCTCTTGCTGCAAAGAATGCAAAAATAAAACCTATCTTGCTCGATAGGCTTAATGAATTTAAACACATTAAGGAATATGAAGTTATATTTTCACTAGAGGATATAGTGAGATAAGACAATCCAAACAGCTAGAATAACAAGGATGACACCGCCAATTAAATTGGCAATCTCGTGTCGTCCTTTTAATAATTTGTGAATTTGATGGGCAAGAATAACGCCAACTAAACATATTGCTAGAGTGATTATCAATATAATTGATACATGTAACCAAATAGTGACATTATCAGATATTTCAGCATGAAGAGCTAATCCAGTTGCTAATGCATCAATAGAAGTAGCTATTCCCATGATGAATACTTCTTTATAAGAAAATAATTTAATATGTTTTATTTTCTCTTTGTTCATTTCAATAAGTGATTCGATAATCATCTTGCCACCTATGAAAAGTAGCAAACCGAACGCTAACCAAGTAACAACAAGCGAAATTATCTTCGCGGCCTCAGCTCCGCCTTGTTCACCAACAAAATAGATGACGATTTCTAATAACCAATACCCGATGAGTGGCATTAGAGCTTGCATTAAAGCAAATGTACCGGCAATCAAAAATGTTCTTTTTTTATTTAAATTAGAATAGATTAATCCATCAGTAATACTTACTGCAAAAGCATCCATACTCAAGGCAATGCCGAGCAATATTACTTTTAGAATAATAGAAATAGACATATAGAAGTATCGTAGTGTATTTCGATAATGAAAACAACGAGAATAATTAAAATATCAGTAATTTACGGATATTTTTAAATACAAGGCTTCAACAAGTCTTGACTTTGTTGACTTAGCAAGTGCACTGGTTTATAATCGCTAAAGATAAATTAATGTAATTAATTTGATTCTATGAAAAACAAAAAGATACCTACATTCGAAATTACGATTGAAGTCAATAACAATTTGTTTTACAGAATTGTCAAACGTCTTTTCGATATTGTCGTTTCAACTTTAGGAATGATTATCTTGTCTCCAATCTTTCTTATTGTTGCTTTATTAGTAAAACTAACATCTAAAGGTCCTGTCTTCTATGTTTCAGATAGAATTGGCCGTTATGGTTATACATTTAAATTCTATAAATTTAGATCAATGACAGTCGATGCTGACGAACAACTAATTAAACTACTTAAGAATAATGAGGTTGAAGGTGGTGTTACTTTCAAAATGGAAGACGATCCACGTATAACTAAATTTGGTAAGTTCATTAGAAAGACATCTCTAGATGAGCTTCCTCAATTATTTAATATTTTCCTTGGTCAAATGTCAGTTATTGGTCCTAGACCATGTACAGTTAGAGAATTTCATCTTTATGATGAAAGAGATCAACAACGTCTTGCCGTTAAACAAGGTCTAACTGGTGAGTGGCAAGTCAATGGTCGATCAAATACAACATTTAAAGAAATGATTGAAATGGATATTCATTATTGTGCTAAACGTTCTATTTGGTACGATACAAAAATATTCTTCAAAACATTCTTAGCAGTCTTTAAAAAGGATGGTGCTAAATAATGAGAATACTTCATGTTTTAAAAACAGGTCTCATCGGTGGTGTTGAAAAGATGTGTTTAGACATTGCTAAAAAATGTCCTGAACATGAATTTTTATTTATAAAAAATGTTGGAACAATTCCTGGAGAGATTGAAAAAGTTGGTAACAATGTTTACACATTTTTTGATGACAGGAAATTGTCGTTTAGAAAATTAAAAATTGCAAAAAAACGCATTGATAAAATGATTTATTACAATCGTTACGATGCAATTGTATTCCACCATGGATCATATTTCCTTTGGGCGCTCGCTAAATATATTAAGAAATATTTCCCATGGATGAAGGTGTTCGTCTATATTCACTCCGACTCACAAATATTCTTATCAAACGGACGAAGAGGGTATAGACGTAGAAGAAGAAAACTTATTAGATCAGCTGAATCTATTAACGGAATCATTGCAATTTCCGAATATGTTAAGAACAAAATCCAAGAAACTTTACCTCAATTAAAAGACAAAGTTTTTGTTGTTCATAACGGTATTGACCAACAAGAATTCTCTTGTAAAACGTTACGTAAATTTCATGACCCAATTCGTTGCATTTACGTTGGTAAGATTAATCAAGATAAAGGCGTTTTAAATTTAATCGTTGCTTTTAATAAGTTCCAAAACGCAACACTAACAATTGTCGGAATGGGTGATGATTTTGTTGAATGCCAAAAGCTTGCTAATGAAAAAATCAATTTTATTGGTGAAAGAGCTAATATCTCAAAGCTATTAAATACTCATGATGTATTTGTTCATTTCCCTCTTCAACACGAAGGATTTGGAATCTCGATTGTTGAAGCTATGGCGAAAGGACTTTTATGTATAACAAACGGCAAAGGTGCTCTTTCAGAAATTCTTGAGAATGGTAAAGGTGGAGTTTTTCTCAATTCATTAAGTGAACTTGAAAAGTTCCTTTCGACACTTAGAGAAGAAGATGTCACAACATTAAGACAAAACGCTCTAGAGATTTCAAAAAAATATTCAATTGATAATACAATCAAAAACTTAGAAGAAGTTTGTAAAAACAATTAGTCAATTGTTATATTAACCTCGCGATAATATGCAAGAGTTGGGGTAACGATAAATGTCGAAATTACAATAGCTTCAAATGCCTTAGGAAGAATAATTGTCGCACTCTCTAGGGCCATGTAAAGTGTAAAAGTAATTAATAAGAAGAGAGATGTTAAAGGTAATTCATCTCTTTTTTTAATATTTTTAATAGCAATGTAATAAAGAACGAAAAGAAGGAACAAACCTATTAGAAGCATGGAAATTCCGCCATTTCCTAGCCATTCAATAAAGCCGTTATGAGCAAATTTGGTATTGTTAGGGAATTGACTCACCATATCATATGTATTTAATCTAAATAAAATTTCTCCGAATAGATTGTGACCTACTCCAGTAAACCAATTAGACATATTTATTGCTTCGATACTCCTACGCCAAATCCAAGATCTAGTCACAAATGTGTTATAGCCATCTTGATTAAATATTGATGTGAATTTGTTTGTAGTAGCTAAAACAATAACAGCAGATATAAAAGCAAGAATAATAATTGAGGATGAACATATAGCGATTATTGTGTTCTTTTTCTTATTATCATTAAACTTTCTTATGAGTTTGCTATATAAGTATGCTGCGACAAAGAGAAAATCAAGAATTAAAAGTAATTTGCATGTAGTGAAGAAGATGTTGATATAGACAAAAATCGCTCCAGCAATGAAGTACCATTTCTTATAGAAATAGTGTAAAAATATAAAACCGATTAACGAGATTGTTAATACTAAGGCATAGTTATTTTTGCTTACAAAGAGCGATCTAGGCGCATCGATGTAAACACCGTCTTTAAATAAAGAAGGAATTAAGTTGATATATTTATCAAATTCAGTGATATATGAAATCAACATAAAAACAAAAATAATCACGATTGAAAAAATAGAAATAAATTTAATCAAATCTTTGCTATTAACTATTTGGTATGACACATCAAAGATTAAGAACGTTGATATAAGCAGAGCCACGCTTTCAATAATAAATGTCGCTCTGAGTGATGAAGTTATTGAAAAATCAAAAGTGCATATAGCCCCATCAATGCCTTCGTAAGAATAGGTTCCGTAATCTTTAAAAGTTAATAGGGCAATTAAACTGGTCAAAAACAAGAATCCTAAAAGAGAAATTAATATCCAGTTTGGTTTATATTTCCCATATTTTATATTTAAAAAAATCAGTGTTCCTAATAGAGTTACAAGAATAATAAAAACAATAATAACTTCTTTAAAAGTTAATAAATAAGTTGGATGATCACCAAAAATGCGTTCACCATTTGCTAAAAATGAACTGATGAGCAAACAAGCTACAAATAGAATGTAATTAGCAATATATAACCACTTTTTGATTTTCATCATTTAAATTTTACAAAGTTGACTATCAAATAAAAAGACTAATGTGTATAAATATAAAAAAAGACAAACTGATTTTTAAATCAATTTGCCTGTTCTTTATTAGTAAACAATTTTGCCGCTAGCAACATTGAGCAGGTGTTGACCATACTCATTTTTGCCCATCTTGGAGCCTATTTCAACGAGTTGTTCTTTACTTATCCAACCATTTGTATAAGCAATTTCCTCTACGCAACTAACTTTAAGACCTTGATGCTCTTCAATACTCTTAACAAAGTTAGAAGCATCGTTTAAGGCTTCGTGAGTTCCTGTATCGAGCCAAGTAAAGCCACGGCCAAATAAGACTAGCTTAAGTTGTTTTTGTTCGAGATAGAGATTGTTTAATGTTGTGATTTCGAGTTCTCCACGAGCAGATGGTTTAACTTCTTTAGCCATTTTATAAACTCCACGAGGATAGAAATATAGACCTACAACAGCATAATTTGTCTTTGGATCTTTTGGTTTTTCAACGATTGATAAGACATTCTTTTCTTGATCAAAATCAACAACTCCAAAACGTTCTGGGTCATTAACGTAATACCCAAAGATTGTTGCCTTACCTTTTTCAGCGTTTTCAACCGCTTCTCTTAAAGATTTCTTTAAGCCATTGCCATAGAAGATGTTGTCTCCTAAAACTAAGCAAGCGGAATCATCTCCGATAAAATCTTTGCCGATTAAGAAGGCTTCTGCTAAACCGTTTGGAGCTTGTTGAACTGCATATGATAGATGGATACCAAATTTTGATCCATCTCCTAACAACTCTTCAAATCTTGGAGTGTCAGTAGGGGTGGAGATAATCAAAATATCTCTAATACCAGCTAGCATCAAAGTGCTTAATGGATAATAAATCATCGGTTTATCATAAACTGGTAATAATTGTTTTGAGGTGACAAGTGTAAGAGGATAAAGTCTTGTTCCTGAACCTCCTGCTAAAATAATTCCTTTCATTTTTTAAGTCCTGCCTTTCTTCCTTTTTTATGTCCTAAATATCTAGATGTCATATCAGGCAGCCATCTAAATAAAACCGGTATATTAAAATGCTTCAAAGCTTGCCCTAACACGTAAAATGCTAGGGATTTGCCGGAGCTTTCGAGTTTAATATCATCAAAAAGTTTGACTTGAGATTCAAATACTCCGGTGTCGTAATAACGTTTATAAAGTTGTTTCAAAGTATATTTGTGAGAATGTTCGACAACAGCGTCAGCACAATATTTTTTCTTGTAACCTGCGTCGAGAACTACCTTGCTATAAAGTGCATCTTCACTCATCATGATGTCAAAACCTTGATAACCGCCGAGTTTAATAAAAACTTCACGGTCATAAGCACTACAAGCATCGGAGGCAAAATATGCCATAAACTGCATTTTTTCGACATCCTCTTTAGAAACAAAATAACTCTCAGTTGGATAGTTCTTTTGTCTAATATATTTTTCAATCGATTTATATTTAGAGATTTGTCGAGCAAAATTGTAGACACTTTCATGAGCGTCAATGCTGCTAACAAGATTATAAAAGACGTTTTCGTTAGTTAAGACAATGTCTTGACTAATCATAACAATGATGGGCGATTCACAATACTCTTTGATTGCTTTTTCTCTAGTGAGAGAATGAGAGAAATTTTCCTTCTCAATTTCAAAAGAAGTGATGTGATATTTTTTAATAATTTCCCTAATTATGTCGTCTTCATCAGTATGAGACAAAGTAAATGGGAAAACGATTTTATTAATTTTGATATTTTGTTGTGTATAAAAAGACTTCACTAAATCTTCAAGCGTGGATGAGTCTTTATATACAGGGCAAACAATATCAATATTAATCATATTAATAATGGCGTTTCATCCAGTTCATGTATTCGCCTGATTCAACGTGTTTTAACCATTCTTGGTTTTCTAAATTCCATTTGATGGTGGCGACGATACCGGTATCGAAGTTATGTTCTGGTTTCCAACCAAGTTCAGTTTCAATTTTAGTTGGGTCCATCGCATATCTAAGGTCATGTCCTGGTCTATCTTTAACATATGTTATTAAAGATTCAGGTTTACCAAGAGCTTTAAGAATTGTCTTAACGACTTCTAAGTTGGTTCTTTCGTTATGACCGCCGATATTATAGACTTCGCCATCACGACCATGTCTAACAACCAAATCAATAGCGGTGCAGTGATCACCAACATAAAGCCAGTCACGAACGTTTTCTCCGTTGCCATACACTGGTAAAGGTTCATTTCTAAGAGCTTTTTGAATCATTAATGGAATAAGTTTCTCTGGGAAATGATATGGTCCATAGTTATTTGAGCATCTTGAGATAGTAACTGGGAGTTTGAATGTTCTATGATAAGCAAGAACTAATAAGTCAGCACTTGCTTTAGAAGCTGAATATGGACTTGATGTATGAATTGGAGTGTCTTCATGGAAGAATAAATCAGGTCGATCAAGTGGAAGGTCACCATAAACTTCATCGGTTGAAACTTGGTGATATCTTTTGATGCCGTATTTACGGCAAGCATCCATGAGAACTTGAGTTCCTAAAATATTTGTTTTTAAGAAAATTTCTGGATTTTCAATACTTCTATCAACATGAGATTCTGCTGCGAAGTTGATAACGTAATCGAAATGTTCTTTTTCGAATAACTCGAAAACTGCTTTACGATTCGTAATATCTTCATGAACGAATTTGAAGTTTGGTTTGTTCATGATTGGTTCAAGTGTTTCCATATTACCTGCATATGTTAATGCGTCGATGCATACATATTGGTCTTCTGGATATTTGTTAACCATCATGTGGAGGAAGTTTCCACCAATGAAACCAGCGCCTCCAGTAACTAAGAATTTTGCCATAATTATTCTCCTAACTCTTTTAAGTATCTTTTTAAGGCATCTTGCCATATTGGCAATCTATTAAATCCATTATCATCTAGGGATTTTTTTGACATGCGTGAATTTAAAGGTCTAATTGCTTGAGCAGGAACCATCTTAAGATATTCTTCAGTAGTGACCCCATTAACTTTGACATCGAGTCCTGCTAATTCAAATATTTCTTTTGCGAAATCTGCCCAAGAAATGAAACCTTCGTTTGTCGCATGATAAATACCATATTTTTCGGTTTCAATCATATCGACAAGTAAAACTGCTAAATCTTTTGTATATGTAACTGAACCAATTTGGTCATTTACAACATTGAGCTCTTTATGTCCGTTATTCGCAAGCTTAAGCATGGTCTTAACAAAGTTATTTCCGTTTAAACCAAACACCCAAGAAATGCGAACTATAAAATATTTTTCTAGTGTTGAAGTAACAAAATCTTCGCCTTGTGATTTGGTTAAACCATAGGTCGATAAACCTTTTTTAGGATCATCTACTTCAAATGGTTTGTCACCTTTACCATCGAAAACATAGTCGGTCGAAATGTAAACCATTTTTGCTCCAACTTCTTTTGCCGCTTCAGCAATATATTTAGGTCCTAAAGCATTTACTTTATAAACCGCTTCTTTCATTTCCTCTGCTTTATCAACAGCAGTCCAAGCAGCGTTGTGCATAATAACTTCAGGTTTTTCTCTTCTAAAGAATTCTTTTACCGCTTTTTCATCGGTAATGTCTAATTCGTCTTTATCGATGCCTAAAACATTGGTGTAATCACGTTTAGCGAGTTCTCTAACGCAATCAAAACCAAGTTGACCTTTAACGCCAGTAACGATTATTCGTGAAGATTTATTCATAAATCAAATTCAACCTTAACCTCTTTGAACGAAGGATGTTTCGTATCCTTTTCGCTTAATGAAGGCTCACCTTTATATGGCCAAACAATTCCAATATCAGGATCGTTCCACATAATTCCGCCTTCATCTTCAGGATGATATACTTCATCACATTTATAAACGAATTCTGCTGTATCGCTTAAGACAACAAAACCATGCGCGAATCCTCTTGGAATCATAAGCATCTTTTTGTTTTCGCTTGTTAAGATAACACCAACCCATTTTCCATATGTTGGACTACCTTTTCTTAAATCAACAGCAACATCAAAAACTTCACCAGAAATAACTCTTACGAGCTTTGCTTGTGGATGTTTTCTTTGAAAATGTAAACCGCGAAGTACACCTTTATGAGATTTTGATTGGTTATCTTGGACGAAATTATAATTTAGACCAGCTTGTTTAAATTCGTCTTCTTTATATGTTTCCATAAAATAACCACGAGAATCCCCGAAAACCTTAGGTTCAATTATGAAAACACCTTCAATTTCAGTTTTATTAAAAATAAACATTTATTTTTCCTCTTCTTTTAATCTTTTGGTTCCTTCGATTTCCCCAGTGATTAAAGAAGAAACAACAAATCCAAGGATAAGTCCGCCAATAAGGCCAATGGCCCATGGAATGGAATTAACTAAACCAACTGAACCAGAACCCCAGATTGTGATGGCGTTATTGACACCATAGACGTAATGGAATGCATCATTAGCACTTGTTAGTTCGGATTTTAAGTTTTTAGCACTCAGTAGCATTTCTTCATTAAATGCTTTATTTGCTTTTACCCAATCAGTTAAAGTGGCTACATGAGCGAGATGATAACAAGCGTTTGTTTTATCTGTGTCATCAAATTCATATTTATGAGTGGTTTCGTTTTCAAAATAACCAGCCCAGTTTAAATTGAGAGTTAAATCACGAATTTCATCAGAGATTGCTTCAATTTGATTTTTTAAAGAAATCATCTCTTTAACGTACTCGCTTTCGCTAGTTAAAGTAGAAACGATAGTGGCAGATTGCATAGAAGTTAAGAGATCAATTTTTGTTTGTTTTTGATCTTTTTTAGATTCTAACGAAACGATTGTTGCTTCGGCATCGGATTTGATTTGGGCAATCCTTTCATCCTCTTTACCTTCAACATAATCAACATATCCATTTGAATACATTGAACCAACAAGGTTTGGAACATCAGATGCTTTCGCTTTAAAATCATTTATTGATTGAGTCAATGTTTTACCACTTGAGTCAACAGCAACATTTGCACCAAATTTAGTTTCTAATTTTGCATAGTTTTCATTAATAGCGGTATATTGCTTTTGTAAAGCTGCGGCTTTATTAATATATGGAAGTTTCTCAAAATCATCGCTTATTGTTGATGTGATGCTATAGCTATCGATAGCGGTGGTTGATTGAGCTAAAGGATAGTTAACCAAAGCAAGCATAAATTTACGACCAATTTCAACATTCTTAAACGATTTTGCTTTTGCGGATAATGTGTATGTTATCTCGTTTTCGTAATCAGCGTTGATGTTACGGGTAACAGAAATAGCTCCTTTATTATATAAAGTATCAATGTCTAAATCCTTAAAAACAGAATCATCAGATTTTACATATTCGAATGCTTTTTTAGTAACAACACTTGAATAGTCAAAAACTTCACCATTTACAAATCTTTCGGTTTTGTCTTCACTTACTTCCGTAGCTAACTTATATGAATAAGAGACTGCTAACGTTTCTCTCATCGAATTGATACCCCAATGAACGCCAGCAAATCCAACGAATCCAGTTAAAACAGTAGCACCGATGACCCACCATTTATGAGTGCAAATACCTTTTATATAGCTTGCCCAAGTTAATCGGCGTACTTTCTTTTCTTCATTATCTTGAACGACAATAACATTTGAGTTTTGTTTTTCGCTCATATAGTTTCCTCCTAGCACTTTACGTGCTTAAAACTGCTTATAGTATAACATAGCATATAATTTTTCAAAATTGAAAAAATATCCACAGATTTTGATGGATATTAATATTTATTAAACAGCAGTTTGATTTTTCTCAAGAATGAATGATTTTTACATCTCCATCTCGGCGAGAAGAATATAGCGAGTTTTGCAAAGAATTTTTTCTTATAATTAAGAAAAGCGTTCAAATCCTTCAAATCCTTTTCGGAGATTTCTTCTTCGTATCCTTTTATTAATTCCTCGATGAGTTTGTGACGGTGAGATTTTGAATTAGCAAATTTCTTGTAATATTCACCTAATCCATCCTTTTCTGAGCCGATCATATTTGAACCATGTTGACGGTAGAGTATATGAGGCGTTTCGTCATAGGTAAATGAAGAGGTAAAGACTGCCACAAGCATTAACCAATAATCATGTAGATAAATGCCTTCAGGATAATGTTTGGAAAGTTGCTTCATAAATACTTTATCAAAAACAGCAGTACATCCGGTACATATATTTTCTAATATATAAGGAGCATGTCTTTGATTTTTTATTTTAAATTTATTCATCGCGTGAGGATTAGCTAAATTCTCATCAACAACGCTTAGATTTGAACAGTAAAAATGAGCTTTATTTTCCTCTAATTTTTTGATTGCAGAAATAAGCTTATCTTCAAGCCAAAAATCGTCTTGATCGGCTAGTGAAAAGTAATCGAAATCAGAATCAACATTTTCATAAATCATATCGAGAAAATTGTAGGTGAAATTCTTGTTTGATTTATTGACTCGAAAACTCAATTTATTTGATCTGGAATATTTCTCTAAAATTTCAACAGTTTTATCTTTAGATAAATCATCGCTAGCAAATACAGTTACATCAACATCTTTTTGAGTAAAGATACTATCGAGTTGTTTCTCGAGATATTTTTCACCGTTATAGGTCGAGAGAAAGACTAGTACTTTTGGTTGAGAATTCATGCATAAATAATACCATGACTATTGGAATTGGTGAGAAAAAAGTGTAATATTCACTTTAGCAAGTTATGAATATTAAACTCGTTAGAAAGAACAATAGAATTAAAACTCGATTCATTTTGAATCCCTTTTTATGGTTTTCACTAGTTTGGATATTCGTTTTGTTTCTTCACACTTTTAATTTTTCTAAAGTATATCCTGCTACAAGTCAATCGATGTATGCCTTTTTATCGTTTGTAATCATCGCTTCTCTTGTTTTAGCAATTTTTTATCATTTCAAATTTTTGAAAAAGATCGACCACGTCAATATCGGTTCAAAACCCTTATTTGCTGCAATAATTTTTTGCTATGTAATGCTAGCAATTGAATGTATATATTCTGGTTCGGTTCCAATAATCAGCATGTTAAGAGGGGATATTACATACCTATATTTTGGTGTGCCACTTTTTTCAGGCTTAATGTTTTCATTTACAATGTTCGTTTCCATTATTTGTTCGATTAAACTTATCTATGGCGAAGATAATAAGTGGAAAAATTTTATTGCTTTGCTTTTATCATATGGCCGTTTTGTTCTAATTTTTTCTAGAGCCGGTCTTATTTTTTGCGTCGTAATCACGTTTATTATTTTCTTGTCAAAACTTCGATTTAGTTTTTGGTGGATTCCATTAGTTTTGGCTGCGACCATTATTTTCTTAGTCGCTTTCAATATTGCCGGAAATTTAAGAATGGGATTTGCTTGGAACGATTCCTCTTATTTATTAGAAATCAGCAAATTTGATAAAAAATATTACAACTTAAGCGGTATATCGTGGGGCATTGTTTATTTCGATACTCCATTAGGTAACATTCTTTATAACGAACGATACGTAACAAATACTCCAGATGTGCAAGGATTAATTTCACAATTATTGCCAAATATCATTTCTGAAGTAATTTACCCTAACTATGATAGAGGCCTAACTTTGGTTATTCCTAACTTAAATGTTTCATCAATGTTTGCTGGTGGTTATAAGTATTATGGCTATCTAGGTATGACAATGGTTTATTTAGAAATGGTTCTAATTGTGCTTGTTTGTTCATGGCTATGTAAAAAAGATAATGCCACATTGATGGGTTGTTCTTCTTTCCTTGTCCTTCTGTGTGCAATGTCATTCTTTGATAACATTTTTATTCTTGCTGGTTACACGTTTGTCTTACTATACCTAATCATCTATCGCTTATTTATTATAAAAAGGAAAAAATATTTCAATTACAACATAGTTGTGTTGAATAATTAAAATGGCTAGTAAAATTGAATTAAAAGGTAAAGAATTTCGAAGACTTCAACTTATACAACTTGATTTATTAAAAGAGGTTGATCGTGTTTGTCGTGCAAATAATATCAATTATGTTATTTCTGATGGCTCCATGTTAGGGGCTATTCGCCATAAAGGATTCATCCCTTGGGATGATGATATTGATGTATGCATGCTCAGAGAAGAGTACGAAAAGTTTAAAAAAGTAGCGAATCAGTTAAATCCTGAGATTGCTTATTTCCAAGATCACACAACTGACCCTAATTATTTTTGGGGGTATGGCAAAGTAAGAAGAACTGGAACTAGATTTGTTAGAGTTGGGCAATCACATCTTAAATTTAAAGATGGAGTTGGTATGGATATATTCCCTTTAGATGATGTTCCAAACTCAACAATTGGAAGAATGCTTCAAGATTTTAGATTGTTCTTAATGAGAAAGCATTTATACGCTCAAGTAGCAATCAAAAATGAAAAGAGAAAAATCCCATTACTTATCTACAAGATAATGGCTAAGAAAAAACCTGCTAAGATTCTTAAGAAATATGATAAGATGGCGGCTAAGAGTTCTAGTAGTAATAATAAGGAAGTTAGATTATATTTCTATCAAGCTCCAGGAAAACAATATGTTAAAACACCACTTAGACATCGCTATTCGATGCCTAAAAAATGGTTTATCGAAACAATGGACGTACCATTTGAAGACATGATTGCCCGCGGAGTAAAAGATTACGATAATTATTTGAAATATATGTTTCATGATTATATGATTCCTCCACCAGAGGATAAAAGAGATCCACATGCGCCATGTGAGAGTTATGATTTCAATCATTTATACGAAAATATTGAATGGAAAGAAGAGGTTAAATAAATATGTTAAATTTTGCAGTAGGACCAGTAATGTCATCAGAAGAAGTATTGAAGATTGGTGGCGAACAAGTACCTTATTTTAGAACTGGAGAGTTCTCTAAGATTATGCTTGAGAGTCAAGATTTGTTCTTAAAGTTTTTACACGCCCCAAAAGGTTCGAGAATGGTATTTATGACTGGAAGCGGAACAGCATCAATGGAAGCTGTTGTTGCTAGTGGTTTAACAAATAAAGACAAAGTCTTAATTGTTAATGGAGGTTCATTCGGACATCGTTTTGTTGAAATTGTTGATTTTTATAATTTAGATTATTCTTCTATCGATTTAGAATTCGGAAAAGCGTTGACAAAAGAAGACTTGGCTAAATTTGATGGTAAAGGATATACAGCGTTTTTGGTTAACTTAGACGAAACATCTACTGGTGTTTTTTATGATATTGAATTAATTTCTGAATTCTGCAAAAGAAATAAAATGCTATTAATTGTTGATGCGATTAGTTGCTTTCTCACCGATCCAATTAATATGGAAAAATATGGCATCAATTTTGTGATAACCGGATCCCAAAAAGCGCTTGGTTGTCAACCAGGAATCTCACTAATTGCTATGGATAAAGTCGCTCTTCAAAGAGTCGATGAAAATCCTGCAAAACTCTATTATCTTGATGTAAAACGCGCATTAAAAGATATGGAAAGAGGGCAGACTCCTTTCACCCCAGCGGTTGGAATTATTCGTCAAATTCATGCTCGTTTATTGCAAATTGAAAGAGATGGTGGAATCGAGACCGAAATTGAACGTTCTAGACAACTTGCAAAATATTTTAGAGATAATATCAAAGACTTACCTTTTGAAATAACATCCAACTCGCTTTGTAATGCGGTTACTCCTATTCATCCTTTAAATGTTGATGCATATTCTGTTTTTGAAGTATTAAAAGATGAATATGGTATTTGGATTTGCCCAAATGGTGGCGAACTCAAGAATAAAATCTTTAGAGTTGGCCATATGGGATGCTTAACAAAAGAAAGTTATGATACGTTGATCAAAGCATTTAAAGATTTGCAAAAAAGAGGTCTTTTATGAGAAAAGTAATTACATACGGAACATTCGATCTTCTTCACTATGGACATGTTCGTCTTCTTGAACGTGCTAAAAAGCTTGGTGATTATTTAATTGTCGGTGTCACTAGTGATGGTTTTGATATAGCTAGAGGCAAGATTAACAACCATGATTCGCTTATGGAAAGAATTGAAGCAGTTCGTAAAACTGGATTAGCCGATGAAATCATTGTCGAAGAATACGAAGGACAAAAAATTGATGACATCAAAAAATATGGTGTAGATATTTTTGCTATCGGCGACGATTGGAAGGGCAAGTTCGACTACTTAAGCGAATATTGTGAAGTTATTTATTTAACAAGAACACAAGGTGTCTCTTCAACTGAACTTAGAAGCAATTTAAGAAAGCTTAATTTGAAACTTGATGGTGCTGAAGGTCTAAAAGATAAATATCTTAACGAATGTAAATACGTAAATGGTGTTGAGGTTAATGAAAAAGAGCATGATGCTTTATTCTTGTTCTCACATCCAACCGACCATTATGTGAGATTAAAAGAAGAGATTTCTAAAGGTAAACATGTCCTATGTGAAAGTCCTGTTACTCTCAGATTATCACAATATGATGAACTAAAAAAACTCACCAAAGAAAAAGATGTCGTTTTAATGGAAGCAATTAAAACCGCGTATTCGACAGCTTATAACAGATTGTTGGTTCTTGTAAAAAGTGGAAAAATTGGTGATGTTGTATCTGTAGATGCGACATGTACAAGCCTAAGTGATACAAGAGATGATTTATCAATTAAAACAAATTCCATTGTTGCATGGGGACCAACCGCTTTATTACCGGTTTTTCAACTACTTGGAACGGAATATAAAAAAGTCGATATTGTCACCAAATTATTAAACGAAAAATATTTGTATGACGGCTTCACAAAAATTGATTTTATCTATGATAATGCAGTTGCGAGTGTTAAGGTCGCCAAAAACGCAAAGAGCGAAGGCGAACTAATTATTACTGGAACAAAAGGTTACATTTATGTTCCTGCTCCTTGGTGGAAAACAGAATATTTCGAAGTTCGCTACGAAGATCAATCGGAAACAAAGAAATATTATTTCCAACTTGATGGTGAGGGGATAAGAAACGAATTAAGTGCCTTTGCAAAAAGCATAGAGTCAAAGATGGATTTCTCACATATTAGTGAAGATGTTACAAAAGCAATTATTAAGATAATTGAGAAATTTTATAATAAAGACTTTATTGAACTATAAAACTTCTAATAGTTAAAGAATTAGATACTGCCTAAATGGCAGTTTTTAATTTATTGTTAAAAATATAAAATATGCAAAAATTGCATTTTTTCTTTGTAGTATAGTGTTCCTTATATATAATATATCTACATAGAGGTGCAAATATGACACTAAAAGAATTACGCAAAAATTACAAATTAACTCAGAAAGAAGCTTCTGAAATTGTTGGTATGTCGCTTAGAACATATGTTTCTTATGAACAAGATGAATTAAGTGCTGATCAACTTAAACTAGAAAGAATTAAAGAAAAGCTTCAAGAATATGCTTCGAAAGATACTACCATTCTTAATGGAAAAGTTTTACTTATTACTGGTGGAACAGGCTCATTTGGTCATGCAGTAGTGGATCGATTCCTAAACACTGATATTAAAGAAATAAGAATATTATCGCGCGATGAGAAGAAACAAGATGATATGAGAAAACTCTACGCGAATGATAAATTGAAATTCTATATCGGCGATGTTCGTAATCTAGATTCCATCATTGACGCTTTCAAAGGTGTTGATTATGTTTTCTCGGCCGCTGCTTTAAAACAAGTACCATCTTGTGAGTTCTATCCAATGGAAGCAGTGAGAACAAATGTAATTGGTTCTGATAATGTCATCACTGCCTGCGTACGTAATCATGTTAAGAAGGCAATCTTCTTATCTACAGATAAAGCTGCCTATCCAATTAATGCGATGGGTATTTCTAAAGCTTTGATGGAAAAGAATGTTATTGCTAGAAGTAGACAACTTCTTCCAGGTGATACAGTACTTTGTCTAACTAGATATGGTAACGTCATGGCTTCTAGAGGAAGCGTCATCCCATTATTCTTAAATCAAATTCATGAAGGTAAACCAATAACAATCACGAATCCTGATATGACTAGATTCATGATGACTTTAGATGATGCAGTTGATCTTGTTTTATACGCATTCGAGCATGGTGAACAAGGTGATTTATTTGTTCAAAAGGCTCCAGCTGCGACAATTGATACACTTGCAAAAGCTATCATCGAACTAACTGGAAGCAAGACTGGAATCACATATATTGGTACTAGACATGGTGAAAAATTATATGAAACTTTAGTCACCCAAGAAGAAATGATAAAATCCGTAGATTGCGGCAATTTCTTCAGGGTTTGCGCGGATAATCGAGATTTAAATTATGAAAAATATTTCTCAAAAGGTAATAAAAAATTGAACCTTGGAGAGTCGTATACATCACACAATACTGGTAGACTAGATGTAGAAGGAATGAAAAAACTTCTCAAGAAACTCGAGCTTTTCGGTGGACCAGTTCGTCAACATGATTAGGAGGACAAAATAATGCCTTTCAAAAATAACGGAAAATTAAAACTAATGATTATCGTTGGTACAAGACCAGAAATCATTAGATTAGCTGAAGTAATTAATAAAAGTAGAGAATACTTTGATACGTTACTTGTTCATACTGGTCAAAATTATGATTACACATTAAATGGTATCTTCTTTAAAGATCTTGGAATTAAAGATCCTGATATTTATCTTGATGCAGTTGGTAAAGATTTAGGCGAAACAATGGGTAACATCATCGCTAAGTCATACAAAGTATTAGTAAAAGAAAAACCAGACGCAGTTTTGGTTTTAGGTGATACCAACAGTTGTTTATCAGTTATTGGGGCTAAGCGTCTTCATATTCCAGTGTTCCATTTGGAAGCTGGTAATAGATGTAAAGATGAATGCTTGCCAGAAGAAACAAATAGAAGAATTGTTGATATCATCTCTGATGTCAATCTCGCATATAGTGAACACGCGAGAAGATATTTAGCAGAATGTGGTCTTCCTAAAGAAAGAACTTATGTCACTGGTTCTCCAATGGCGGAAGTTTTAACAAAGCACTTAAAGGAGATTGAACAAAGCGATATTTTAGCAAAGCTAAAGCTTGAAAAAGGTAAATACATTCTTTTAAGTGCACATCGTGAAGAAAACATCGATACAGATGAAAATTTCTATTCATTATTTAATGCAATAAATAAACTTGCTGAAAAATACGATATGCCAATCGTTTATTCTTGTCATCCAAGAAGCAAAAAGAAACTCGAACAAACAGGATTCAAATTAGATAAGAGAGTTATGATGCATGAACCATTAGGATTCATCGATTATAACAATCTACAAATGAATGCATACTGTGTCGTTAGTGATTCAGGAACACTTCCAGAAGAATCTAGTTTCTATGCGAGCATCAAAAAGCCAATCGCTGCTGTCTCAATTCGTACATCAACTGAAAGACCAGAAGCTTTAGATGCTGC